>ENA-UPXB01000194-UPXB01000194.1-human-gut-metagenome-genome-assembly--contig:-NODE-194-length-49885-cov-9.594844_pt1 | contig 49885 bp, 44 predicted proteins | sample MGYA00250055_ERZ773386 | MGnify/ENA primary metagenome ERZ773386 (study PRJEB29103, sample SAMN06111974) | human gut metagenome | biome: human gut; feature: ankylosing spondylitis patient; material... | reverse complement strand
TCGCTGTCCGGGAACACCAGACCGCAGTCCACGATGATCATGTCGCCGTTGCACTCGTAGACGGTCATGTTCTTGCCGACCTCGCCCAGACCGCCCAGCGGGTAGATATGGATGGGGGTCGCTGCCTCCTTGGGCTGCTGCGCACGGCGCGGGCGGCGGTTATAGTAGGGGCGGCGGGTGGTGGGATGGGTGCGCTTTTCCCCTGCGGGAGCAGTGCCGTTTGCGGCGGCTGCCTTGGGCGCTGCCGGGGCTTTTGCGCGGGGTGCAGGGTTATTTTCTTTTGTTTGAGCCATTCTTTACCTCCAGATTCAATTGCAGGCCAGGCCGCGCCCCACCGGGGAGAGCAGCCGCACCTTGCACAGGGGAAGCACCTGAAACTGCATCGGCTTCCGGTTGATGCATCGTATAGAATTTATCGTTCAGCGTGCTTTTTGCAGCAGCGCTGTTGGTTCCGCAAGAGATTCTTGGCCATGTAAGTCCATCTGTTCGATGCGACTGTGGCGTTTCTGCCGGAACAGCCGGGCGCACGCCTTTGGTGCACCCCTATACGCATTTTGTTACGCTAAGTATAGTATCTCGCACCGGTTTTGTCAATTCCAAGGTTTGGCAAAACTGGGCCGACGTATACATTGGCTCTTGACATCCCGGGCAAAATAGCGCTAAATAAAGGTATTCTATTCTATAAGGAGAACCCCATGAAACAGGTAGAGGTGTACACAGACGGCGCTTGCAGCGGCAACCCCGGCCCGGGCGGCTGGGGTGCGGTGCTGCGCTACCGCTTTGACGGCAAGGTGTACGAAAAGGAACTGAGCGGCGGCGACGCCAGCACCACCAACAACCGCATGGAGCTGACGGCCTTTATCGAGGCGCTGCGCCAGCTCAAGGAGCCCTGCGAGGTGCGGCTGTGCTCTGACAGCCAGTATGTGATCAACGGGCTGGAAAAGGGCTGGGCCAAGGGCTGGAAGCGCCGGGGCTGGAAAAAAGCCGACGGCTCCCCTGCCCTGAACCCGGACTTATGGGCACAGGCACTGGAGCAGGAGGCACGGCACAAGATCACCTATGTCTGGGTAAAAGGCCATGCAGGCCACCCGGAAAACGAACGCTGCGACCAGCTGGCCGTAGCACAAAGCAAAGCACATGGCGGGAGGCAAGGAGCATGAGCGACGCATTTTTGCCCGGCAACGGGTTCGACACCTACGAAACACAGGACAAGGTGCTTGTCAGCATGGACGGCTCCGTAGATTGCGGCGTTGTGGTGCGCATTTTGCAGCAGCAGGGCTTCGGCGTGGCCGGGGCTGTGGTGCAGCTGGCCGCTGACCAAAGCGCGTGGGCCGCAGCCGCACGGCAGGCTGCCGAGGCTCTTGGCATTGAGTGCATCGTGCTGAAGGCGGAGGCACTGGCAGACCAGCCCGCCGAGGTGCTGGGCAGCGGCAACGACGCCCGGTTTGCCGCCCTGCTGACCGCTGCCGACAAGCTGGGCATCCAGTACATTGCCACCGGGCACCACGCCCGGGTGGAGCTGGGCAGCGATGGTGTGCACACCGTCTGCCCTGCTGTGGACGCTGCACTGGACGAGAGCGCCGTACTGGCAGCGCTGCCGCAGGATACCCTTGCCCGGCTGCTGCTGCCCTTGGGCGAGTTTACCGCCGCTGATGTGCAGGAGATGGCACAGGATTTTAAAGTGAACGGAACGGTCTGAGCCAACCGCTTTCTACGCAAAAAGAAGCGCCGCATCTGTACGATGCAGCGCTTCTTTTTTACATACTTTAGTTCTGGGGGTGCACGATATCGCGCCAGTCTAGATCTCCGCGCTCGAGGCCGTGGATCAGCACCTCGGCGGTGGCGATGTTGGTAGCCATGGGGATGTTGTGCACATCGCACAGGCGCAGCAGAGTCATCTCATTCGGCTCGCTGGGCTTTGCATTGATGGGGTCGCGGAAGAACAGCAGCAGGTCGATCTCGTTGCAGGCAATGCGGGACGCGATCTGCTGGTCACCGCCCTGCACACCGGCCAGAAAACGCTGTACCTGCAGGCCGGTGGCCTCGGAAATCAGTTTACCGGTAGTGCCGGTCGCCACCAATTTATGCTGGCTCAGAATGCGGCAGTACGCCGTGCAGAACTGAACCATCAGCTCCTTTTTGGAGTCATGCGCGATCAGGGCAATCGTCATCTGTAGATCTCTCCTCTATTGAAACATTTGTATATAAAACACTTGCTAAATTTCCTTTGCTATACATGATATCACAAACGCAACTCATTTACAACAGGTTTTTGGACACAATATTCAAATTTTCGTTCAAATTCACTGCTTTGCACGCAGCTGCGCCTTACTGCGCAAGCAGTGCATCGTTATTTTCTTCCTCTATCACCCCTGCGGGGGCAGTTGCCTGCTGCGGCTCCGCGGCTGTGGTATCGGTCTGTGCATCATTTGCAGCATCCGGAGCGGTCTGGGCGGCGGTATCCGATGCTGCGGCGTCCTCCTGTGCCACGGTGCGCGGGTCCACATAGGGGTCTACCTCCAGCGTGCCGTCCTTCATGGCAAAGTAGGCGTTGGCGATATCCACCACCAGATCACCGGTGCGGGCACCGTAGCCGCCGTACTCCACCGTGATGCCGATGGCGATCTCCGGGTCATCTGCCGGGAGGTAAGCGATCATCATGGCGTTCAGGTAGTGCTTGCCCGAGGCATAAGTCTCGCTTCGCTGGGGGGTACCGGTCTTGCAGGCGATGGCAATGGGGTAGCTGGAGATCTTGCCGCTGATGGTGCTGGGCACCTGTTTCATGCCCTGCCGCACCAGCTCAAAGGTGTTGCCGTTGCCCTCGATGATATCCATCACCTCCGGCTGGGTCTCGCTAAGCACCTCGCCGGTGTTGGTATCCAGAATGGCCTTGACGAAGTGGGTGCGGTAGCGCACGCCGTTGTTGGCCAGTGTGGCGGCGTAGGTAGCCAGCTGGATGGGGCTTACCACCGTGTTGCCCTGCCCGATAGCAGCCTGAATATCCAGCGAGGAGGTGTAGTTTTTATCCGTTTTTTTGGTCAGGCGTCCCAAAGCCTCGTTTACCTCCACGCCGGTGCGCTGACCAAGCCCCAACTTGTAGGCGTAGGCATCGTAGACGTCACTGGTCAGACGGCGTCCCACATCGTAGAAGAAGATGTTGCAGCTCCACTTGATGGCGGTGACCACATCAATGTTGCCGCTGTGGCCGTGGCGGGTGCAGCGGGGGTGGTAGTCCTTATAATAGGTATACACGCCGGTGCAGTTGACGGTGGAGTACTGGTTGATGAGGCCGCTGTCCAGCGCCGCCACTGCCACCGAGGGTTTAAAGGTGGAGCCGGGGGTGTACAGGCCCTGCAGCGCCCGGTTGAACAGGGGCAGGCTGGGGTCGGCGCTGTACTCCGAATAGTTGGTGGCGTACAGGTTCTGGTCAAAGCTGGGGTAGTTGGAGGCCGCCAGCACGCTGCCGTCCTTCACATTCAGCACCACCGCAGCACCAGCAGCGGCTTTCATATCGCCGGTGTTGTACACCCGGTTGATCATATCGATGTTATTGGCAAGTGCCTTGTCCACCGCCCGCTGAAAGTCGCTGTTGATGGTCAACTGCACGGTATGCCCCGGCTCCGGCACGGTGGTGATCTTGGTGTCCACGATCACGCCGTCCGAATTACGGGTGATGGTCTCCACACCATCCCTGCCGCGCAGCTCATCCTCGTACACGGACTCAAGGCCGGAGATGCCGATCACATCGTTCATGTTATAGCCTTTTTCCTTGAGCGGATAGGTCACCTGACCGTTTTCGTCGGTCACCTTCCACTTTTCGGCGGTGATCTTGCCCACGCGCCCCAGCACAGCGGGCAGGATATCGCCCTGCTCATAGCTGCGGGTGCTGGTCTCCACGATCTCCACGCCCGGCAGCGTGAGGGAATGCTCCTTGATGGTCGCCACCGTCGCCTGACTGACGTTTTCAGCCATAACAAAGTTATTTACGTTGGAAAAGGCCTGTCGGTCCATCTCGTAATGGATGCCCGCCAGCACCCGCTGCCACGGCAGTGAGAAACTTTCCAGCTGGTTTTTCTCCACCAGCATCTCCATCACATCGTTGGCGGTGGCGTACTGCTGCAGACCCAGCGTCTCCTTCATGTCTGCCAGCGTTTTCTGGTCGCTGGCACTGTCGGCGCTGTCCGTAAAGGTATAGTTTCCGGCGGCATCCGGCTCGCTGATGAGCAGGGTGTCCAGCCATTTTTCATCGTTCTTGCGCAAAAGCTCCACGATCTGCTGCAGCATGGTGTCCAGATCCTGATCTCCCATCTGCAGCTTGTTCAGCACCACATTATAACCGGTGCTGGTGGTAGCGATGTGCTTGCCGGTGCTGTCCACGATATCGCCGCGCGCAGCGGTGACCGTAAACTTATAATCCGTGGTGTTGGTGGCTTTTGCCTTAAAGTCGTCCCCGTTGACCAGCTGCAAAAAGATCAGCCGGAAGGTGTACAGCCCCATGATGATGCAGGCCACTGCGATGAGCAGCAGCATCCGCCGCACCACGACCTTGCGTTCATTTTCGTTCATCTGGTTCTCCTTTTACGGGCTAGACCACACCGTTGTCGATCCTGAACCCGTCATGGATGTGCTGCACCAGCCAGAAGGCCAGCAGCGCTGCCGGGATGGTCAGCACCGCGCCGGGCAGTACAAAGGTGACATACCGCAGCGCTGCGCCGGTATAACCCGGCATATAGTAGAAAAACAGCCAGTCCAGCGAGAGTACCACCAGCGCCGTTGCGGTGCTTACTGCGGCAAAATTGCCGGGGTTCACCTGCAGATACAACTGCACCAGCACCGATACCGCAAAGCAGAGCAGCAGCAGCTCCAGCGCCAGCATACCTACCGTGCGTCCGGCCGTGCAATCCCACAAAAGGCCGCCCACCGTGCCCAGCAGTGCTCCGGCAAATTCTCCTTCAAATACCGCCACCGCCAGACACAGCGGCAGCACCAGCAGCGGCTTTGCCTCCCCCAGCTGAAACAGCCCGGGCGTGGTCTGCAAAGCGGCGCACACAAACAGCGCCAGCACATAACAGCCCCACTTCAGCAGCTGGCTGCGGCTGCGCCTGCGGCGAGATTCCATAGCAGTGTATCCTCCTTAGTACGCAGTAACGATAAAAACGTGCTTGGCGGTGCGGGGGTCGGCACCGGGGCGCACCACCGCAATGGAGGATTTGCCGCTGGTCTCCGGCACCACGTCCTGCACCGTACCCACCAGAAGATCCGGGGGGAACACCCCGCCCAGACCGGTGGTGATGACCTGATCCCCCGCATGGGTCTCGGTGCTGCGCTCCAGATTGGTCAGGGTGCACAGGCCGTCCGCTGCATAGGTGGTATTGCCGTTCAGAATGCCGTTTTCCCGGGTGCGGGATACCACGCCCGCCGCGTTGAAGCTGGGGTGCAGAATGGTCATCACCTTGCAGCTGGTCGGATCAGCCTCTACCACCATGCCCAGCAGATAGCCCCGGTCACTGATGACCGCATCGTTCACCGCTACGCCGTCTGCGGTGCCCTTGTCCAGCGTGAAGCCGCCGAACTCGTCCAGCGGGTCGCGGCCAATGACAAAGCCGGACACATAGGTGGCATTGCTGTTCTTTTCCTGAATGTTGGCCAGTGCCTTGTAGGCCTCGTTTTCAGCCTTGATGCGGTCATAATCCACCATCTGCTGACGCAGCTCGGCGTTTTCCGCCGTCAGCTGCTCGTTCTGTTCCATGACCTTGTCGATGCTGGCATATTTTTCCCACATCGCGCCCACACCGCCGCTGACCACAGCCCCTGCCTTCTGGAATGGGGTCAGGATCACGCCCAGCAGTTCCTGCGGGGCAGCGGTCAGGCGTCCGTTGGCACCGGCATAGGCCATGATGCCCACCAGAAACACCGCCACGGCCACGAGAATCTTGAATTTCCAGGTATCAAAAAAATCTTTCAAAGGGTGCTTCCCTCCTGTCGGGATGCCCGCGCCCTACCGCAGGCCTTTGCATGAAAAAAGCGCGGACAGCCGTGCCATCCGCGCAAGATGCAGTGTTTGCAGCGGAAAAACGCACAGCTGCTGTGTCTGAAACTTTTCCGCATTCTGAGCAACACTCTCCGCAGAGAGCCGCTCTTACATATGTCCTCCATCGGTGTCCAGCACGTCATGCAGCACATCCACATGATCCAGCACCGCACCGGCACCCTTGGCCACGCAGTCCAGCGGGTCCTCCGCAATATGCACATCAATGCCGGTCTCGCTCTGGATCAGCTGATCCAGGCCGCGCAGCAAAGCGCCGCCGCCGGTCAGGGTGATGCCGCGGTCGATGATGTCCGCGCTCAGCTCCGGCGGGGTACGCTCCAGCGTCTCCTTGATGGCGGTGGTGATCTTGACCAGACACTCCAGCAGCGCGCCGCGCACATCCTCAGAGTGCACCACGATGTTCTTGGGCAGACCGTCTACAAGGTTGCGGCCCTTGATCTCCATGGTCAGCTCCGGGTCCAGTGCATAGGCAGAGCCGATCTCGATCTTGATCTGCTCGGCAGTCCGCTCACCGATGAGCAGGTTGTACTTGCGCTTGATGAAGGCAATGATGGCCTGATCGAACATATCGCCGGCCATGCGCACGCTGCGGGAAGCCACGATGCCGCCCAGAGAGATGACGGCGATCTCCGCCGTGCCGCCGCCGATATCCACGATCATACTGCCGGTGGGCTCGCTGATGGGCAGGCCTGCACCGATGGCAGCTGCCATGGGCTCCTCAATGACAGACACCTGACGGGCACCGGCCTTCAGGGTAGCCTCGCGCACAGCGCGGCGCTCCACCTCGGTAACGCCGGAGGGAATGCAGATGACCACCCGGGGACGGGAGAACATACTGTTGCCGCAGGCCTTTTTGAGGAAGTTCTCCAGCATATTGGCCGTGATGTCGAAATCGGCGATGACGCCGTCCTTCAGGGGACGCACCGCCACGATGCTGCCGGGGGTACGGCCGATGACAGCCTTTGCCTCGCCGCCCACGCAGCGCACCTCGTCGGTCTTGGTGTCCACCGCCACGACCGAGGGCTCGCGCATGATGATGCCCTTGCCCTTCATGTAGACCAGAGTATTGGCAGTACCCAGATCAATGCCAACGTCCTTTGACAGAAAACTCATTGTTCCAAATCTCCTTACGATCGTTCCTTAAATCTATCCCAGAATGCCGGACGGCCTGCTGCAAACAGTCCCTCCTGCGCAGAATAACACGGTTCTATTATAGCCGCAAGTGCTCCATTTCTCAAGCGTTTCGGCAAGTTTTCTATCATTTTTCCATTTTTCTCACAAAAAATGCGCCAGCGTCTGTACGGTGCGGCTGACCGGCAGCCCCATAATGGTGTAATAGTCGCCCTCGATGCGGTCCAGCCACAGGGCAGCACGCCCTTGAATGGCATAGGCACCGGCCTTATCGTAGGGCTCCGGGGTAGCAGTGTAGAACGCGATCTCCTCCTCCCCCAGAGGGAAAAAGGTCACCTTGCAGCTGTCCACAAAATGCTCTGCCCTGTCCCCTTTTGCAATGCACACACCGGTGTGCACCTGATGGGTCTTGCCGGAGAGCGCGCGCAGCATCCGCTTGGCATCCTCTGCGTCATGGGGCTTGCCGAACACAGCGCCGTCCACATCCACCACGGTGTCACAGCCGATGACCACAGCATCCGGGTGCTGTTTTGCCACTGCAAGGCACTTGCCGATGGCCAGCTGCTCCACCAGCTGCGCCGGAGTGGGGGCAGTGACGGCGCTCTCGTCAAAATCGCTGACACAGACCGTGAAATCGGTGGTGTACAGGGAAAGCAGCTCCCGCCTGCGGGGGCTGCCGGAGGCTAAGATCAAATGATTCATAAAACCCTCTCCGTCACCTGCGGTGACCGCTCTCCCGAATGGGAGAGCTTTTTCCATCAATCAGTTTACTCTTTTAAATTTTTCCCTCTCGGGCGGCAATGCGAAGCATTGACGAAGAGGGTTATTTTCCGGTAGAACCAAAGCCGCCCACACCGCGCTGGGTGTCGCCCAGCTGCTCAGCGGGCACAAAGGCGGCGGTGTACACCGGGGCGATGCACAGCTGCGCTACCCGCTCGCCGGGCTGGATGGTATAAGCCTCGGCACCCAGATTGACCATGGGCACCTTCAGCTCGCCGCGGTAGTCGCTGTCCACCACACCCACGCCGTTGGCCATGCACAGGCCGTGCTTGATGGACAGGCCGCTGCGGGCGTACACCAGCGCCACACTATGGGCGCCGGGCAGCTCGATGGCAAGGCCGGTGGGCACCAGCACCCGCTGCATGGGGGCAACGGTCAGCGGTGCGTCCAGCACAGCGCACAGGTCAGCGGCAGCTGCGCCGGGGGTGGCATAGGCGGGCACTTTTGCCCGGGCATCCAGTACCTTATATTTTACAGTGATGGGTTCCATCGTATAACCTCGTTTCGTTTTTCTTTTTTACAGGCAAAGCTTGGGGCACTTCCGGTGTTTTCCTGTCAGTTTGTACCCTTAAAATACAGACCGCGGGTAAAATCGCCCTCAAAGGGGGCGTGGGTGCGGATGCTGTCCAAGACCTGCGCCGCCTCCTCGCGGGATTCCAGCGTAAAGTAGGCCACGCCGTAGTCCACCGCCAGTGCGCCGGGCTTATCGCCCATATAGATGGGCACCGGGTTATAGATGGTGCGCACCCCAAGGCCGCACCGCACCTGGAACTTTTTGGCCTTGCGGTCGGTCAGCACGCCGGTCTTATCGCAGTGGGCACAGTCATGGATGTTTTGCAGCGGGCAGGCGCGGGTGAGCATCAGCGGCATATGACCGTAGATCATCACGCCGGTGGGCACCGGTTTACCGTTCCGGGCGGGCGCAATAGACGCAATATCGCTGTCTTTTACCTCCGGCAGGATGAGCAGGCTGGAAAGTCCCTGCTCTGCATAGAACTGTGCCGCCACATTGTTGGTGATGTTCAGTCCAAAGCCGCCGGTCATGGGCAGGCCGCGGCACAGGCGCAGGTGGGCGATGTTGCTGACCTCGTACCCGGCAAAGCCCGCGTCCTGCGTGGCCGCAATGCGGCGGGCAGTGTCCTGCTCCAGCGCACCAAACATGACCCGGGGCAGCTCCAGAAGGGTCTTTGTCCGCCACTCCCGGGGCACACGGTCGGCCTGCGCAATGGGCAGAATGAGATATTCCACCCCGTCAAGTGCCCGCTCCGGCACCTGTTCCCAGCGCTCGAACCGGACACGCAGGGTACGGCGGGGCGGCAGGGTGCGCTGCGGCAGGGCGGCGACGTGCTCCTCGGTGGTCGGCCAAGGGCGCAGCATCTCCCGCTTTTTGAGCAGGGCATCCAGTGCCTCCCGGCGCAGCTCGTTCACGGCACTGCCGGGGATGAACCACGGCCCGCCGTCCATTTCCACCGTGATCTTCTCTGTCGTAAAGGGGGTGCCGCCAGTCTTTGCCAAACTGCGGTTCAAGCTCTCGGTGGGGTCGGTGCGGGCGGGCTGCGGCTCGGCGTCCCCGTAGGCAAAGGCCTTGTTGCCGTCAGCATCGGTGACGGTCAGCTTTTCGCCGCCCTCTTCGATCTCCAGCTTCATCTGCACCGGCACGCGGGAGCGCTCGCGGCGGTAAAGCTCGCGCAGCATGGGCAAGGTCTTTTTGGTCAGCTCGGCATCGGCCTCGCTGCGCACACCGAACATGGTGCCGTCGATTTTTCCGTCCAGATAGCCGGAGGTGAAGCCGGAGCGGCTGAAGGCGTTCTTCAGCAGATCGCGGTCGTAGGCGCGGCCCTCGCGGCCTGCCAGACAGGCGCTGACCGCCGCTGCCACATACTCCGGCGTGCGCAGACGGCCCTCGATTTTTGCCGATGCTACGCCAAGCGCCTGCAGTTTGTCCAGTTTGTCGATGGCGGAGTTATCCTTAAGGGAGAGGTGATGCAGCCGCCCGGGCTTGCCCTCCGGCAGGGCGTTGGCCTCAAAGGGCAGGCGGCAGGGGCCCGCACAGGAGCCCCGGTTGCCGCTGCGCCCGCCCAGAAAGGCGGACATATAGCACTGGCCGCTCACGCTCATGCACAGCGCACCGTGGATGAAGCACTCGGTCTCGATGCCGCAGTGCTTTGTGATGTGCTCCACCTCGGGCAGGCTCAGCTCACGCGCCAGCACCACCCGGGTAAAGCCCAGCTCTTTCAGCTCCAGTGCACCCTGCAGGGTGTGGACGCTCATCTGGGTGGAGCCGTGCCGGGGCAGCTGCGGGGCAATTTTACCAATTAAAGTAGCCACTGCCAGATCCTGACAAATGACTGCATCCGCACCGCTGGCTGCTACCGCCCGGATGGCCTGCTCCAGCGCAGGCAGCTCGGTGCCGTACACGGTCGTATTCAGCGCAACGTGCACCGCCACGCCCCGGGCGTGGCAGAAGCGCACCGCCTCCTGCAGGCTGTCTGCGTCAAAGTTGCCGGCACCCGTGCGGGCGTTGAAGCCCGAAAAGCCCAGATATACTGCGTCTGCGCCGCTGAACACCGCCGCGCGGAGCATTTCTTCACTGCCCACCGGGGCTAAGATCTCGATCCTTGCCATAGTTCTCCTTCTGACTTCTATTTATATAAGGTGCATTCAGTTGGTCTCGTCTGTCTGCGTACTGTCTGCCGCCGGGGCTTCCGGGGCGGGCTGCTCCTGTGCAGTCTCTGCCGCAGCGCGGGCGGCGCGCTCCTCCCGGCGGGTCTCGCGCTGGCGCTCCTTGGCCAGCTGCTCCCGCAGAGCGGCAGCTTCCCGGCGCAGCACGGCATTTTCTGCCAGTGCCTTGTCCTCAGCCAGCTTTGCCCGGGCTGCATCTGCAATGTAGTCCTGGATCTGGCTGCGCATATTCTCGGCGCTGCCGGTGCTCTTGCGGTATTCGTCCAGATAATCCATCGCGCAGAACACCGCCGCCTTGGTCACCGAGAGGTTATCGTTGGTGTCCAGCAGCTTTGTGATGTCCTCGTCCAGCTTTTTGGCAAGACCCAGGATGTACTTTTCCGAATCTGTAGTTGCGATGGCATACGGTGTGCCTGCAATGTTGACCCTTACCTTGTTTACCATGGTGTTTTCCCCTTTTTTATCCTGTATCTGTACGGCGCAAGGCCGTTTGTTCTGCATCTTACCGGGATTTGGCACCGTTCCCGGTAACGTTTCGGCTTTCGAAAACGTTTCGGCGGAGTTTCCTGTGCCATTACTGCCGGAATTACTCCCCGAAAAACGTTTCGCGGCTCAGTTCTACCTTCTATTATAATATAAATACGCCGCAAGAAAAAGTGGAATTTTTGAAATTTCGGCATATTTGTCAGAAAGTGGCCTGAAAAAATAGCAGTTACGGAAAAAAAGCGCCTGTTTCCTTGCATTTATAAATCGTTCATATTATAATAATTTTGTTATGTTGGCAGCCGGGCGAAAGAGGGAACGTTTCTGCTGCTATTATCTACTCAATTATTTTAGCAAAGCAAACGCTTATGCGGATAGGAGCACACTATGACATCAAAAGAATTTGGCAAAATTCTTCAGGACAAGCTCACCAGTGAGTACGGTGTGGAGCTGAATGTTGCCTCCAACCAGCAGATCTACCGTTCTCTGGCTCTGATCTGCCGTCAGATGATGAGCGAGAACCACAAAAAGTTCCAGTCCAAGGCTATCGGCACCGGCACCAAGCAGGTCTACTACCTCTGCATGGAGTTTTTGATGGGCCGCAGCCTGAAGATGAGCCTGTTCAATCTGGGTCTGGACGAGGTTGCCAAGAAGGCACTGGCCGACGCCGACATCAATCTGGACAGCATTTTTGAGGAAGAGCCCGATGCAGGCCTGGGCAACGGCGGTCTGGGCCGCTTGGCTGCCTGCTATCTGGACGGCATGGCCACCACCGATATCTGCGGCACCGGCTACTCCATCCTGTACGAGTACGGCATCTTCAAGCAGAAGATCGTGGACGGCTGGCAGCAGGAGCGCGCCGACAACTGGCTGCCCGGCGGTCAGGTGTGGCTGAAGAGCCACCCGGATCAGGCCGTGGAGATCCGCTTTGACGGCGAGATCCACGAGAACTGGGACAACGGCTTCCACTACATCCAGCACACCAACTACAACAGCGTCATGGCCATCCCCTCCGATATGTATGTGCAGGGCTACGATGGAAAGGGCGTTGCAAAGCTGCGTCTGTGGCAGGCAAAGGCTCCGGACTTTGATATGTCCAGCTTCTCTCTGGGCAACTACAACACTGCTATGAGCAAGAATGCCAACGCCGAGCTCATCTCCAAGGTGCTGTACCCCAACGATAACCACGTTGAGGGCAAGATCCTGCGCCTGCGTCAGCAGTACTTCCTGTCCGCTGCTTCTATCGGCGATATCGTGCAGAACCACCTGTCCAGCTACGCTACGCTGGAGAACCTGCCCGACAAGGTCGCCATCCAGCTGAACGACACCCACCCCACCCTGGCTATCCCCGAGATGATGCGCATCCTGCTGGATGAGTGCGGCTTTGACTGGGACAAGGCCTTCAGCATCTGCCAGAAGGTGTTCTCCTACACCAACCACACCGTTATGGCCGAGGCTCTGGAGAAGTGGAACGTGGACATCTTCAAGATGACCCTGCCCCGCATCTACCAGATCGTGGTGGAGATGGACCGCCGCGCCCGCGAGGAGCTGGCAAAGGCCTTCCCCGGCGATCAGGGCAAGATCGACTACATGGCACTGATCGGCGACAATCAGGTGCGCATGGCCAATATCTGCGCCTACACCGCCAACAGCATCAACGGCGTTTCCAAGCTGCACAGCGAGATCATCAAGGAGAGCGTTTTCCACGATTACTACCTGTTCAAGCCCAACGCCTTCAAGAACGTGACCAACGGCATTGCATACCGCCGCTGGCTGCTGGCCTCTAACCCCGGCCTGTGCAAGCTGCTGGACGAGACCATCGGCGACGGCTACAAGCACGATGCTTCTGATCTGACCAAGCTGAACAAGTATGCAGACGACAAGACTGTGCTGAAGAAGCTGAACGAGATCAAGCTGGCCAACAAGAAGGACTTTGCAAGCTATCTGGCAAAGAGCACCGGTCAGGTCATCGACCCCAATTCCATCTTTGACTGCCAGGTCAAGCGTATGCACGAGTACAAGCGCCAGCACCTGAATGCGCTGAACATCGCTGCACAGTACCTGTACCTGAAGGAGAACCCCAACGCCGACTTCATCCCCAAGACCTACATCTTCGGCGCAAAGGCTGCTCCCGGCTACTACATGGCAAAGCAGATGATCCGCATGATCTGCAAGCTGGGCGATCTGATCAACAATGACCCCGCCGTGCGCGACAAGCTGCGCGTGGTCTATCTGGAGGAGTACTGCGTCTCCCTGAGCGAGCACCTGATGCCCGCTGCCGAGGTCTCTGAGCAGATCTCTCTGGCAGGCACTGAGGCTTCCGGTACCGGCAACATGAAGTTCATGCTGAACGGTGCCATCACGCTGGGCACTCTGGACGGTGCAAACGTGGAGATCGCCGATGCTGCTGGCAAGGAGAACGAGCTGATCTTCGGTATGCTGACCCCTGAGGTGAACAACCTGAAGCGGGTGGGCTACCACCCCAACGCCTTTATCATGGGCGACGACGTTGCCAACAGCGCCCTGAACTTCCTGGAGCGCGGCTGGAACGGCGAGAACTTCCACGAGGTCACCGAGAACCTGCGCAGCAGCGACCCGTACATGGTCATGGCCGACTTCAAGGACTACCGCCGTGCACAGGCCGACCTGCAGAAGCTGTATGCTGACCGCGAGACCTGGGCCCGCATGAGCCTGAAGAACATTGCCAACAGCGGCATCTTCAGCGCAGATCGCGCCGTGCTGGACTACGCCCGCGATATCTGGTACGCTTCCCCCGTGCCCATGGGCAAGTAATTTTCCCCTGTAAAACCGCAAAGCCCCGGTGGCATTTCGCCCGCCGGGGCTTTTTTGAGAAAGGACGATCTTTTTTGTCTTGTCTGTTCAACAGCTACGACCCCTATTTTAAGCGGCCCTTTGGTGCCGTGCGCGCCGGACAGACCGTGCACCTGTCCCTGTGCATCCCCGAGGAGCTGGGCTATGTGGACCCGCACCTTGTGCTGCAAAAGGAGGGCAAATACGATGTGCCCGTGCACTACCGCATGAAATTTGACGGCCAGACCCCTCACCAGAACCACTTTTCGGTGGATGTTGTGCTGGGCGACCCGGGCTTATACTTCTATTACTTTGACCTGTATACTGACTTCCGCCGCATCGTGCGCGGGGCAGACAACTGCGGCGTGGTCAGCTGGCAGGAGGGTGAAAGCTGGCAGATCACGGTCTACGAGCCGGATTTCCAGACGCCGGAATGCATCAAGGGCAAGGTGTTCTACCAGATCTTCCCGGACCGGTTCTGTGAAGGCATTGAGAACAAGCCCATGCCCTTCCCGGACCGGCTGTATCAGGCCGATAAGCACGCTGAGCCCTTCTGGCAGCCCAACGAGACCGGCGGCCACCTGAACGAGGACTACTTCGGCGGTGATCTGGAGGGCATCCGCATCAAGCTCCCCTACCTGCGGGAAATGGGCGTGGATTATTTGTACCTGAACCCCATTTTTGAGGCACACTCCAACCACCGCTACAATACCGCCGACTACCTGAACGTGGACCCGCTGCTGGGCACCAACGAAGAGTTTGAGGTGCTCTGCCGCGAGGCCGCCAAGTACGGCATCGGCATCGTGCTGGACGGTGTGTTCAGCCACACCGGCTCCGACAGCCGGTACTTCAACCGCGAGGGACGCTACGGCGAGGGCGGCGCTTACCGCGACCCAAACTCCCCTTACCGCAGCTGGTACGATTTTGACCCCAAGTACAAGGGCGGCTACCGCAGCTGGTGGGGCTTCGAGACCCTGCCGGAGGTCAACGAGGAGACCCCCTCCTTTGTGGAGTTCATCACCGGCGAGGGCGGCGTCATCGACACATGGCTGCGTCGGGGCGCTGCCGGCTTCCGGCTGGATGTGGCCGACGAGCTGCCGGACGAATTCATCGAGAAGATCCGCACCGCCGTCAAGCGGGTAAGCCCGGAGAAGTTTTTGCTGGGCGAGGTGTGGGAGGATGCCACAACCAAGTTCGGCTTTGACCACCGCCGCACCTACCTGCTGGGCAAGGGGCTGGACAGCGTGATGAACTACCCCTTCAAGAACTCCGTGCTGGATTTTGTAAAAGGCAAGCCCGCCCAGCAGGCCGCCAACGAGATCCTTTCCATCTGCGAGCACTACCCTGCCCCTGCCATCAACACGGCACTGAACTTTTTGTCCACTCACGACACCGAGCGCGCTTTGACCGTGATTGCGGACGAGCCCGCCAACGGACGCGGCCGGGAGTGGCAGAGCGGCCGCAGCGTGACCGGCGAAGCCTACGAGGAGGGCATGCTGCGCCTGCGCATGGCCTATGCCATCATCTACACTCTGCCCGGCGTGCCCTGCCTGTACTACGGCGACGAGATCGGGATGCAGGGCTACCGCGACCCCTTCAACCGCGCCTTCTTCTGCTGGGACAGCCACGAGGAGCGGCTGCGCCCGGTGCTGGCACAGCTGGCGCAGCTGCGCCACAGCTGCGAGGCCTTCCGCACCGGCGAGCTGCGGGTGCTGCGGGCTGAGGACGGCATTCTGCACTACCAGCGCATCGGTAAGACCGAGACTGCGGAAATCATCGTGAACCGTTCTGAGCACATCATCGTGGAGCCGCTGGCTTCCGGCAAGCACACCGAGGTGAACCCCATGGGCTTTACCATCGTGGTGGAGGAAAACGGCCACAACCCCAACCACAGCTACTACGATATCCAGTGATGCCTGCGAGGCTGTAACCATTTAAAATGCTCTCCGCTTGCGCTCTGAGCATCCATAGCGGGATCCTATTCTTTATTTGTAAGTCGGGAGGCTCTGCGGAGCCTCCCGACTTACTTTTTTCACAGGGTGGGACGCAGTGATTTACGGGCTTTTTTCCCATTTTTGTCTATATTTTGTTTTCTGTGCAACGTTCCAGTAAAAAGCTCTTGACCTTCCCCCAAGGGGATGCCGTATAATAGCAGCATAAGGAGGTAACATACCATGCAGATCTCCCCCATTCTCTGGCTGGCTGCAGCCGTGGGCTTTCTGGCACTGGAGGCCAGTACCTTTAATATGACCTCCATCTGGTTTGCCATCGGCTCTGCCGCCGCATTGCTGTGCTGCGTGTTCACCGAGTCGTTCCGGGTGCAGGCGGTGGTCTTTCTGGTGGTAAGCATCCTGTGTCTGGCAGCCTTCCGCCCGCTGGCGGCAAAGCTGCGGCTCAAGCATACCGCCACCAACGGCGACCGCAATCTGGGACGGGAGGCCATCGTGCTTTCCCCTGTCACTGCCGAGGTCCCCGGCCGGGTGCGGCTGGACGGCGTGGACTGGAACGCCCGCTGCGCCACCCCCGGCGACACCCTCACACCCGGTTCGCTTTGCCGCGTTACCGAGATCCACAGCACCCTGCTCATCGTAGAGCCTGTTCTGACCGAAAGCCGCAACCCCCACACAACCACCTGACAAAGGAGATGTATTATGGTTCTGTTTTTTGTCATCCTTGCGCTTGTTTTTGTTCTGGTGCTGGTCATTGTTTCCAACATCGTCATTGTACCGCAGTCCAAGGTATATGTCATTGAGCGGCTGGGCAGCTATTCCGAAACATGGACTGCCGGCCTGCACGTCAAGATTCCCTTTATTGAGCGCATTGCCAAAAAGGTAAGCCTGAAGGAGCAGGTGGCAGACTTTCCCCCTCAGCCTGTGATCACCCGCGATAACGTGACCATGCAGATCGACACGGTGGTGTTCTTTCAGGTCATGGACGCAAAGCTGTACACCTACGGTGTCAACCAGCCCATTGCCGCCATCGAGAGCCTTTCTGCCACCACCCTGCGCAACATCATCGGTGAGATGGAGCTGGATCATACCCTGACCAGCCGCGATGTCATCAACGGCAAGATCACCGCCATCCTTGACGAAGCCACCGACAAGTGGGGCATCAAGGTGAACCGCGTGGAGGTGAAGAACATCATCCCGCCGCGGGAAATTCAGGAGGCCATGGAGAAGCAGATGAAGGCTGAGCGTGAGAAGCGCGCCGTCATCCTGAAGGCAGACGGTGAAAAGCAGGCTGCCATTACCGCCGCCGAAGGCGAAAAGGAATCCGCCATCCTGCGCGCCGATGCCGTAAAGCAGCAGCGCATTCTGGAGGCCGAGGGCGAGGCACAGGCCATTCTGGCTGTGCAGAAGGCCAACGCTGATGCCATCCGTCTGCTGAACGAGGCCATGCCCAGCGACAAGGTGCTGGCCATCCGCAGCCTTGAAGCGCTGGCGAAAGTTGCCAACGGCAAGGCCACCAAGATCATCATCCCCTCTGAGCTGCAGAATCTGGGCGGCGTTGTGCCCAGCATCAAGGAACTGATGACCGACCCGAAGGACGCCGAGTAAGCACCCGCTTCTCCACAAGCAGTAAACGAAAACAACTCCCGGTCACGTTGCGGTTGCAGCGTGACCGGGAGCTGTTCTTTTGCTGTCTATGCTTTATCCGGGGGGATCACTTCTCCCCTTTTTCCTCGTTCTCCTGTGCCTGCTGTTCGCGGCGCAGTTCCTTGATGCGCTTTTTCTCGCTCTGGACGTGGGGCCATGGCCAGGAAAAGCCTTCGTTCTGCTTGCACCAGCGGGTAAGGGGGTAGAAGGCAAAGGCCAAGCCAAAAATGTACAGCAGAGCGTACAACAGGGCATCCAGCGTGATCAGGGCATCCAGTGCACCGATCACCGCCACAACGCAGCCTGCCTTTAAAAAGAACTGGCCGTTCTGGCGGCAGTATTCCTCAAAGTTTTCAGCCTTGACCGCCCTGCGCCCCTGATCGCCCCACACGCGGGGATTTTTCATCACCGAAAAACCGTAAAAGGCCATCATCAGGCCAAGGGTAAGCTGAAAGCCAAAAAACATGGGTCATACCTCGTTTTTATCAGGATACAAAAAGCGGATCAGTCCTCAAACAGGGGCTTCATAAAAGGCAAAAAGTCCAGCGTTGCAAAGTAATCGCGGGGGGTCTGGGCGCGGCGGATCAGCCGGTGAGAGCCGTCCTCACACAGCAGCACCTCGGCGCAGTGCAGCTTGCCGTTGTAGTTGTAGCCCATAGCAGAGCCGTGGGCACCGGTATCATGGATGTAAAGGATGTCCCCGATGTCGATCTTGGGCAGCATCCGGTCAACGGCAAACTTGTCGTTGTTCTCGCACAGGCCGCCCACCACGTCGTACTTGTGGTCGCAGGGCTCGTTCTCCTTGCCCAGCACAGTGATGTGGTGGTAAGCGCCGTACATGGCGGGGCGCATCAGGTTTGCGGCGCAGGCATCCAGACCGATGTACTCCTTATAGATGTGCTTTTCGTGGATGACGGTGGACACCAGTGCGCCGTAGGGGCCGGTGGTAAAGCGGCCCATCTCGCTGAAGATGGCCACATCGCCCATACCGGCGGGCACAAGGATCTCCTCAAACTTTTTGCGTACACCCTCGCCAATGGCCATGATGTCGTTCTCGGTCTGCTCCGGGCGGTACGGGATGCCCACACCGCCGGACAGGTTAATGTAGCTGATGTGCGCACCGGTAGCCTGCTGCACCCGGACAGCCAGCTGGAACAGGATGCCTGCCAGCTCCGGGTAGTAGGCGTCCGAGATGGTGTTGGAGGCCAAGAAAGCATGGATGCCGAACTGCTTTGCGCCCTTCTGCATCAGCTTTTTGTAGCTGTCGATCATCTGCTGCTCGGTCATGCCGTACTTGGCATCGCCGGGCTTGTCCATGACCTGAAAACCCTCTTCGCTCTCGCCCAGCTGGAAAGTCCCGCCGGGGTTATAGCGGCAGAAGATCTCCTGCGGCACCCCGGCCACCCGCTCCAGAAACTCCACCATGGTGGCGTCATCCAGATTGATATAAGCACCCAACTCGTAGGCCTTCTGCATATCCTCCACGGGGGTCTGGTTGGAGGAGAACATGATCTCGTGGCCGGTAAAGCCGCAGGCCTCGCTGAGCATCAGCTCGGTCAGGGAGGAGCAATCCACACCACAGCCCTCCTCCTTGAGGATCTGCAGGATGACAGGGTTCGGCAGTGCCTTGACCGCAAAATACTCCTTGAATCCCTTGTTCCAGCTGAAGGCCTTGTTGATGCGGCGGACATTCTCCCGGATGCCCTTCTCGTCGTAGACGTGGAACGGCGTGGGCACATCCTCGATGATCTGCTGTGCCATCGCCTCGGTCAGAAACGGTTTCTTTTCCATAATAACATCCCTCTCGTTTTGCGCAGCCCGGCATATTCCGGCCTGCGATCTATCCTATGCGGCCCAGTGCCGCAGTTCAACCAGTTACAGTTTCAGGTTCTCCCGGGTGGGGGTAAAGGTGGGGATCATGGCCGCCAGCTGGCGCACCACGCCCTCGTCGTTGTGGGCGGCAGCGGCTTCCAGCGCCTGCAGCTGCTCGTAGAACTCGGCCAGATCAATGGTGCGGGGGCTTGCCACAAAGATCTTGTTGTGCTGGGTGCGGCGCATCTTGTCCTGCTCCTCGTCCATCATCAGCTCTTCGTAAAGCTTTTCGCCGGGGCGCAGACCCACGATTTTTATCTCCATATTCACGCCCGGCTCGTAGCCGTAAAAGCGGATGAGCTGCTTGGCCAGATCCATAATGCGCACCGGCTCGCCCATATCCAGCACATAGATATTGCCGCTCTCGGCCAGTGCGCCCGCCTGCAGCACCAGCTGGGCTGCTTCCGGGATGGTCATAAAGTAGCGCACGATGTTGGGGTCGGTCAGGGTGACCGGCCCGCCCTTTTTGATCTGGGCTTCGAACAACGGAATAACGCTGCCGTGGCTGCCCAGTACGTTGCCGAACCGTACTGCCACGCACTTCATATCCGTGTTGCCCGCAAAGGTCTGGATGAGCATTTCGCAGATGCGCTTGGTGCAGCCCATGACGCTGGTGGGGTTCACAGCCTTATCGGTGGAAAGCTGCACAAAGCGCTCCACCCCGTGCTCGCTGGCACTGACCAGCAGGTTTTTGGTGCCCAGCACATTGTTCTTTACCGCCTCGGCTGGGCTCACCTCCATCAGCGGGACGTGCTTGTGCGCCGCCGCATGGAACACCACCGTGGGGTGGTAGGTATCAAATACTTCGTCCAAGCGCTTTTTATCCCGGATGGAGCCGATGAGCACCGTGACCGGGATATCGCGGCCGTACTTCTGCTGCAGTTCCATCTGCAGCTCGTAGGCGCAGTTTTCGTAGATATCAAAAATCAGCAGCTTGCCGGGCTTGAAGCGCATGACCTGACGGCACAGCTCGCTGCCGATGGAGCCGCCGCCGCCTGTTACCAGCACCGTTTTGCCGGTGAGGTAGCCGGAAATTTTGTCGGTATCCAACGTGACCTCCTCGCGGGAGAGGAAGTCGGCGGGGTTCAGCTCGCGGAACACCTCCTGCTGGGGTGCGCCGCTGCCCACCAGCTGCGGGTCACTGAGCAGCTGCACCGCGCAGTGGGTGCTGACGCACAGGTCGATAACGTGGCTCAGCTTGCTGCCCTTTAAGGTTGGGATGGCAATGATGATGCTGTGGATGCCGTAGCGCGTGCACAGCTCCGGGATATCCTCCAGCGTGCCCTTGACCGGCACGCCGTGGATGGTCTGGTTCAGCTTTGTGGGGTCATCGTCCACCGCCACCACGGCGTGGCCGTATTCCTTGTTGGATTTGCACACATTGATGGCCCATGCACCGGCTTCGCCCGCACCCACGATCAACACCGGGCGGTTGGGGTCCTTGGCGGGCACTTTGCGCATCCGCTCACCCAGCGGATGGTTCAAAAACAGCCGCCAAGCCAAGCGGCTGCCGCCGATAAACAAAAAGATGAGCACCGAGGCCATGCAGTTGGCGGAATTGAACAGCACACCGTGGATAAAGCGGCGGTTCACCACATACACCACGGCGGTGGGCACGGCGATCATCCCGGCAAGGCGGATCAGATCCCGCTCGCCGGCGTACTTCCACAGCACCGAGTACAGCCCGCCTGCCAGGAAGCAGACGATATACACCGCCACGATCCACGGCAGGTTTTCGTACAGCAGGGCACGGTTGTGCGGCCACCACCCGGCCTCCACGGCACCGTCTGCCCGCAGCAGCAGGGCAAAATAAAAGCTGAATGCCACAATGGCTGCATCCAGCAGCACCAGCAGCGCACGGCGCAGCAGCACCTGCGGGGTATTCTTGGTTCTATCTTTCACTTACGATCCTCTTTTTCCCTCTCAGCGCCAAGGGTTTGCCCTGCGCTGCTTTTTCGGCAGTGTTCTCCCCCGGCAATGCCGGAAGGATACAACTACACGTTTGTATTATACTCACAATCCCCGCCTGTGTCCAGAAAATTTACGTTTTTATCACTTTCCCCTGTTTTTTCCCGGTCTTTGCCTGCCGCAGCACCGCCCGCAGCTCCTCCCAAAGCCCCAGCGGCAGCGCCGCCAGCAAAAACACGATGGCCGTCACCGTACCGCCCACTGTCAGCACTGCCAGCTGCCCCGGCAACCCTTGAGCCGGAAAGCCCGTCAGCGCCCGGCGCACACCCCGCCCTGCCGCACCGGCGGCAACCGCCGCCAGCAGCGGCGCACCCAGCCACCGCCGGAAGGTGTGCCCTGTGCCGCTGGAAAGCAGCAACCGCCCGGTGTTGGCTGCGCAGGTGTAAAAGCTGGAAAGTAAGATCACCGTCAGAAAGCCCCGCATCCCGTACCGGGGCAGCAGCACCGCCACCCCGCCAATGCGCAGCACCGCGTCCCACACGCTGTACCGGAAAGCGGCCTTCTGCTCCCCGATGCCCTTCATGGCGCCGTCCACCATGCTTTCCAGATACATCAGCGGCATGGCCGGGGCAAGGGTCTCCAGATAGAACCCGGCCTCCGGGCTGTGGTAGAGCAGCTGTGCCAGCGGCCTGCCCCACACCCAGAACAGCGTGCCCGCCAGCATAGAGAAGTATCCCGTAAGCCGCAGCATCCGGTCCAGCAGGGCGTTCAGCCGGGCGGTCTGCCCCTCTATATGCGCCTGTGTGATCTCCGGCATCAGCAAAACAGCCAGACTGCCCAGCAGCCCAAAGGGGAAATTGAGCAGCGGCAGTGCCATGCCCTTTAAGGTGCCGTACTGCTCTAGTGCAGCGGTGCGCCCGCCGGAAGCCGCCAGATACACCGCAAGGCAGGCGGGCACCAGCATATTCTCGGCGGTGTGCAGCGCGCTGGAAAGCGCTCTGCCGCCCTCTACCGGCCACAGGATGTCCCACAGCCGCCGGGACACCTCCCTTGGCGGGCGCGGCGCTGTGCTGCCGAAGCAGCGTGCCGCCTCCCGCCGGTAAAACAGTGTCATCAGGGCGGTGGATACGGCCTCGCTCAGGGCGGTGGCAGCCAGCACCAGTGCACAGCGGCTGCCGTCCGGCCAGCCCTGCGTGCGGGAAAGCGCCCACACCACCGCGGCAATGCGCACCGTCTGCTCTGCCAGCTGGCTGAGCACGTTGGGCTCCACCCGCCGCCGCGCCAGAAAAAAGCCGCGCAGCACCGCAGAAACAGCCATCCACGGCAGCCCCAGCGCCGAAGTGCGCAGCGCGGCAGCGGCACGGACATCCCCCAGCCACCATTTTGCCGCAAGGCCCGCGGTGGCAAGCTGGGCGGCCATGGCAAGCCCGCCCAGCGTAAGCCCTGCCAGCACCAGCCGCACCAGCATCCCGCGCGCAGCGGCTTTATCCCGGCTGAGCTCCTCGGTCAGCAGCCGGGCAGCGGCCACCGAGATGCCCGCCGTGGCCAGCGTGACGAACAGCCCGTACACTGCCAGCACCAGCTGATACAGCCCCATCCCCGCCCCGCCCAAGGCGTTGGCCAGCCAGATGCGCAGCCCCATGCCAGCCAGCCGCAGCACCACGTCCGAGCCGGTAAGCAGCGCCGCGTTCTTAAAATAACTCTGCCGCACCCTGCACCTCCCCCTGCCCCGGAACGGGCGTTCACGGTTCAGCCTATGCAGCGGCTTTGCAAAACATGAGCGGCGCTATGGGTTGTTTCTGCGCACTTTTTATGGTATAGTTAACAGTGGTCAGGCAGGGCGCAAGCCCCCGCCTGTATTTTGAGCAAGGAGGAAGCGCACCGCCCGGGTCCTGCCCCTGCCGTGCGCGACAAAGAGAATGAGCGAAGAATGTACCCATGACTGCTCTAATTGCAGTGCAGCCTGTTCTTCCCGCGATGCCGCTCCGCAGCACGATGCCCCCAACCCTAACAGCAGTGTGAAAAAGGTCATCGGCGTTGTTTCCGGCAAGGGCGGCGTGGGCAAGAGCATGACCAGCGCTCTGCTGGCCTGTGCCATGGCCCGCCGCGGCTACCACTGTGGCATTCTGGATGCCGATATCACCGGCCCGTCCATCCCCAAGCTGTTCGGCATTCATGGCCGTGCCATGGCGGACGACAAGGGCTGCTGGCCCATCCAGAGCCGCATGGGCATTGATGTAATGAGCATCAATCTGCTGGTGGAGAACGAGGAAGACCCCGTTGTGTGGCGCGGCCCGGTCATTGCCGGTGCGGTCAAGCAGTTCTGGACCGATGTGGTCTGGAAGGATGTGGATTTCCTGTTCGTGGATATGCCCCCGGGCACCGGTGATGTACCCCTGACCGTGTTCCAGAGCCTGCCGGTGGATGGCATCGTTGTGGTGGCAAGCCCGCAGGAGCTGGTAAGCATGATCGTGGCAAAGGCCGTGAACATGGCTGAGATGATGAAGGTGCCCATGCTGGGCATCGTGGAGAACATGAGCTACATCGTCTGCCCGGACTGCGGCAAGCACATCAATGTGTTTGGCAACAGCCATGTGGACGAGGTGGCCGCAAAGCATCATCTGCCTGTGCTGGCCAAGTGCCCCATCGACCCCAAACTGGCAGAGCTTTCCGATGCCGGCATGATCGAGACCTATGGCGGCGAATTTTTGGAAGGTGCCGCAGACGCCTGCGAAAAGCTGCTGAAGAAGTAATGCACCCCGCCCTGTGCCCGTTGTGACACAGGGCTTTTTGCTTAGATAAGCCCGCCGACGTGCAAAAGACATTCTTTTCCGTGCGGCTTTGGAGTGGCAGCGCACTTTAAAAAACAAGGTTCGCGGCACATTCCGGCTTTTAATTTTCGTTTTGTGAAGCAGCTGTGACTTTTTATCTGTTTTTTTAAACAAATTCTGCTTTTTGCTATTGTAAAACCCACCGCAAAGCTTTATAATAGTAAAGTAAGCATTGCCCGCTTGTGCGGGCGTGCCGTGCAAGCATGGAGAACCGGAAGCGCCCGGCATCTGCAAGGATACCCCCGCTGTGCGGCGGGCAGGGGCATTTCCGCTTTTTCAAATTTATAGAGTAATTGGGAAAAGGAGTATTCTATTATGCTGACGAATGAATACCTGAAGCGTGTTTACGAGGGTCTGGAAAAGCGCAACGCCAACGAGCCCGAGTTTTTGCAGGCTGTGCGCGAGGTGCTGGAGAGCATCCAGCCCGTTGTGGAAAAGCACCCCGAGTACGAGAAGGCCGGTCTGATCGAGCGCCTGGTGGAGCCGGAGCGCATCATCACCTTCCGTGTGCCTTGGGTGGACGATGCCGGTAAGGTGCAGGTGAACCGCGGCTACCGCGTGCAGTTCAACAGCGCCATCGGCCCCTACAAGGGCGGCCTGCGCTTCCATCCCTCTGTCAACCAGGGCATCCTGAAGTTCCTGGGCTTCGAGCAGACCTTCAAGAACAGCCTGACCACCCTGCCCATGGGCGGCGGCAAGGGCGGCTCTGACTTTGACCCCCACGGCAAGAGCGACATGGAAGTGATGCGCTTCTGCCAGAGCTTCATGACCGAGCTGTACCGCCACATCGGCCAGTTCGTGGACTGCCCTGCCGGTGATATCGGTGTCGGCGGCCGCGAGGTCGGCTATATGTTCGGCCAGTACAAGCGCCTGACCAACAGCTTCCAGGGCGGTATGCTCACCGGCAAGGGTCTGACCTTCGGCGGTTCTCTGGCCCGCACCGAGGCTACCGGCTATGGCCTGTGCTACTTCACCGCTGAGGCTCTGAAGTGCATGCGCAACGACAGCTTCAAGGGCAAGACCGTGGTCATCTCCGGCTCCGGCAACGTGGCCATCTACGCCTGCGAGAAGGCTACCCAGCTGGGTGCCAAGGTGCGACGGGATGCGAAAGTGTATCGACGGTAATGCTTCTTCGGTTTCTGGGCATTGATATAACGGTTGACGAATTCATAGAAAAATATTTGGAAAAGAAGTCTTTTGAAGAAAGAGACGGGCAGGTTTACGGTCCTGATCCGCATCGGTATTTTTGTGGAAGTCTTTGACTGCCTGTACAAAGGATATTCCTCGCAAATACATGATGAGATCGATCGATCCGCCTCCGCCCCTCTTAGTATCTAAATCAAACCATCGCTCTCCGGTGATGAGCAAATTGTTGAAGCGTTTACCGTCGATCTCGATGACAAAAACTTTGCTGTCGGGATTCTTTTTTGGCTCGTAAGTTCGATCTTGTGAGCAATACGTGCAAAGCTCAGTCAGGACTTTATGCAGTTTTAATTTCCTGACTCGGTTAACGAGTTCCGGAGGAAAAGATTTACCAGCCATTTTTAATAAAAATTATTAATTTCTATAAATTATTGCATAGAATCTTACTGTGAATTACTAAAAACAGGATGAAAAATGATAGTTGTAGTAGCTCATATCAAAGGTGGTACGGGAAAGACCACAACGGCGATACAACTGGCGCTGCAGCGCCAGCTGAGTGATCCGAATAGGAAGGTTTGGCTTGTCGATGCGGATGAGCAACAGTCAGCTCTAGATACAGCCACGATTAGATCCCAGCTTTCGATTGAGCCGCCTTTAGCTTGTTCTTCATTTCCGTCCGGGAAGGATTTGGCTGCACAGTTAAACGCTCAGGCTAGGAATTGGGATGACATTGTTATTGACTGCGGAGGTCGGGATAGTGATGCCTTGCGTATCGCGATGATGGCCTGCAACAGGCTGGTCGTTCCTGTTTTGCCCAGAGCATATGACATCTGGTCCTTGTCGAGATTGGAGGCTGTAATAGAGAGCGCAAAAAATCTTGGTGCCGGATTTGAAACCTTAGCGTTCTTCAATCGCATGGATAAGACTGCGGAAAGCAGAGAAGCAGTAGCGATGCTAGAAGGACTAGAACACTTCAAACTTCTAAAAACTTCTCTTTCTGATCGTATGGCGTATGCCAAATCTGTTGGTAACGGAAGATCTGTTTTAGAAATGAAACCAAGAGATAAAAAGGCTTGCGAAGAGATTGAGAACTTATCGAACGAAATATTTAAAAACATCAATAATTAATTTAATCGATACTGAAATTAGTATTAATTAATAAAAAAGGTATAAAAATGCATATTCCGAATAGAAGCAACAATCATAAACTGATCTCTGAAGAAACAGTAGAAAAGGTCCTGGCACAGAGGAAAATCGAAACCGGAGAGGCGGCTCCAGCGTCTAACAAACAGCGTATGGTTTCCCTTCAGATGTCAGAAGATTTTGTGCGCCAATGCGAAGCGATGGCTGAAAAGATGCAGCTAACCCGTTCGGGCTTCATCAAAATGGTTCTTTCAGAATATTTGAGAACTAACGCAGACAAGTACTAACTGTTAAGTGCTTGCTGTTTGATCCCACTGAAAATTTTTCTCGTTTTGTAACAGTCAGTGGGTTAAAATCGATGGTTAGGCAGAGGCCTATAAAAAGGTAAAGCCCCGAAGTTGGCCGCTTCGAGGCTTTGGATTGGTAACGAGTTCGGTTTTGTTGGCGGGACTCATTAACAGTGAGGCCGCGATTAAGCGGTCTTACAACACACATGAAAGATTATAAGACAGAAACGAATATATCTGCACGGGTCCCCAAACAACTGGAACTCGATTTGACGGTTTCGGCGTCAACCGAAGTCGCTCAGTATCAAGACTCTTCCCGGTTCGGATATTTCTCAATACTAACCAGAGACGCCGCAGGAAGGGCCTCTCAGCGTTCCTATACACTGGATAAACTGCCGTTCATACTTGCAGAAGACGGTACCCTGTCCAGATATTTTTCCGGTTGTAAATGTGACGTCTACGTCAGTCAGGCTACCTTTGAGTCTCCCTGTCGTCGAGTTGTTAATCTGAAGGAGATTCAGGTTGCATTCTTGGACATAGACAGCTACAAACTGGCTTGGGGGCAGCATCGGAGCCCGGAGGCTATAGCACAGAGTTTTCTAAGTCTTTGCGATGTCGAGTCCATTCCTCGCCCTTCTGTGATTGTTTTCTCCGGCCGAGGCTTACAGGCGAAGTGGCTGTTTGAGCGACCCATACCTCGAAGGGCTCTGCCTCGCTGGAATGCCCTTGAGAAGGTGTTGGTGGAAAAAATGCAGCAGTACGGAGCAGATTCTCAGGCAAGAGATGCTTCAAGAGTTCTAAGACTCGTCAACACATTCAATACGAAGTCCGGTCAAAAGTGCAGGGTTGTGTTTCTGAATAAAAACTCCTCGGGAGGCATTGAGCGGTATGGTTTTGATGAGCTGGCGGACATAATACTTCCGCTCGACCGTCCGCAAAGGCCTCAAAAATCGTCTGTAAACACCAACAAAAGAAAAACAAAGGGACCTGTAGGGTTTGGTCTGGAAACGCTCCATTGGGCGTTCTTAGAAGATCTGCGCACGCTTTTGAGGCTAAGGGGCGGTATCGAGGAAGGAATGAGGAACCGATTCCTCATGCAAATGTTGAGTTACCTCGCACTCTCAAATCAAGTGACGCTGAAAGACTTTTACCGGGAGGCTCAGTTCTTAGCACAGAAGATCGATCCGACATGGACGTATCACTCTAAAGATTTCGGAACTGTCTATGAGAAGTTCAAGGCGCATATGAAAGGCATTCGCGTCGAGTGGAAAGGTCAGGAAAAGACACCGCTGTATACGCCGAAAGCAGAAACGCTGATTGAATGGTTTCAAATAACAGAAGAAGAACAACGACAGCTCAGAGTCATCCATTCAAAAGAGCTCAGGAAAGAGCGGAATACAGAAAGAAGAAGGCGTAGTCGTGGTGGCGGATCGATGGAGGAATACAACGAGAAGCGAGGACAGAGCCGTGATTTCAACGCAGACGCTGTAAAAAAGCTGTCAGAGCAAGGGTTGAGTCAGCGTGCAATTGCAGAAAAGCTTGGTGTTTCACTGGGTCTGGTAAATAAATATAAGAAATTAATTTAGGTGTTCACTCACTGTCTCGGTATCTGGTGGCGGAGCCGTGTATTTACTGCCGGAGGCAAGTAGCCCCGAATTTTCGTCTCTTTGAGACGAGTAGCCCGCGGTTGTGGCGTCTTGGAATCCTTGTGGATTGGTGAGTCCGGTAGTGTAGTGAGGACTTTCTTTTTTGGTTCTTTTTCTTTTGTGCCATCCATCTAAATTTTTACTGGTAATTTTCTAGTAAAAACGACTTTCGAAATTCTTTTAGTCTTTCTGGCAAGTGGTCTTTTTTTCATACTTCTGAAATAAGGCCGCTAAAAATGATGGACAGGCTTAGATACTCTTTCCAAGCGATGTCCATTTTTTATTTCTAGTATGGATAGGAAGGACTCAGCGCATAAAAAAGCAAATCATAGGGAGACCAAAAATGAGATTGGAGCCTAAGTCAAACAGAAAATACCAACCTTTATCAGATGAAGATTTTGCGAATGTGATGAAGGAATTCACAAAACGTGGCTATCAAACGCCGGAGCCTAAGCCGGGAATGAAAGTCTTCAACAAAAAGGTGATCCCCTTCACTGGAGAAAATTTACCCAAGATCCTTATTCTTAGGAATGCGTCACAGCGTCCGACAAACTCGTTGATGATTCATCCGTTGACTCCTACGGACCACATGAAGTTTTCAACCGTATCAAATAAGGGAGAGCCTTATTTTTATAACGCTGACGCAGGATTTCCTATTCTGCCCGGACGCAATCCTACGAGTGCATATTTTCGGGCTCTGTTTCATTCAGAGCTGGAACTTGGAAGAATATTAGACAATCTCATCGAAATAGAGAGAGGAGAAACTCCAGAATCTTTCAGTGAAGCCCCCAGAGGAAAAACAGGAAAGGCAGAATCAGTTGGCTTTCTGCCAGATAGTCCAGCCTCTGATCGGCAGCCTGCCCAACATCATGGCCCCGGAGTGGTTCGACGGCCTCAAGCGCGCCGCCGAGGGCCGCCGCCTGATGGTGCTGGACACGCTGCGCCGGTTCCACATCGAGGAAGAAAACGCCAGCGGCCCCATGGCCCAGGTCATCGGTCGCATGGAGGCCATCGCCGCCGATACCGGGTGCTCTATCGTGTTCCTGCACCATGCCAGCAAGGGCGCGGCCATGATGGGCGCAGGCGACCAGCAGCAGGCCAGCCGGGGCAGCTCGGTACTGGTCGATAACATCCGCTGGCAGTCCTACCTGTCGAGCATGACCAGCGCCGAGGCCGAGGAATGGGGTGTGGACGACGACCAGCGCCGGTTCTTCGTCCGCTTCGGTGTGAGCAAGGCCAACTATGGCGCACCGTTCGCTGATCGGTGGTTCAGGCGGCATGACGGCGGGGTGCTCAAGCCCGCCGTGCTGGAGAGGCAGCGCAAGAGCAAGGGGGTGCCCCGTGGTGAAGCCTAAGAACAAGCACAGCCTCAGCCACGTCCGGCACGACCCGGCGCACTGTCTGGCCCCCGGCCTGTTCCGTGCCCTCAAGCGGGGCGAGCGCAAGCGCAGCAAGCTGGACGTGACGTATGACTACGGCGACGGCAAGCGGATCGAGTTCAGCGGCCCGGAGCCGCTGGGCGCTGATGATCTGCGCATCCTGCAAGGGCTGGTGGCCATGGCTGGGCCTAATGGCCTAGTGCTTGGCCCGGAACCCAAGACCGAAGGCGGACGGCAGCTCCGGCTGTTCCTGGAACCCAAGTGGGAGGCCGTCACCGCTGATGCCATGGTGGTCAAAGGTAGCTATCGGGCGCTGGCAAAGGAAATCGGGGCAGAGGTCGATAGTGGTGGGGCGCTCAAGCACATACAGGACTGCATCGAGCGCCTTTGGAAGGTATCCATCATCGCCCAGAATGGCCGCAAGCGGCAGGGGTTTCGGCTGCTGTCGGAGTACGCCAGCGACGAGGCGGACGGGCGCCTGTACGTGGCCCTGAACCCCTTGATCGCGCAGGCCGTCATGGGTGGCGGCCAGCATGTGCGCATCAGCATGGACGAGGTGCGGGCGCTGGACAGCGAAACCGCCCGCCTGCTGCACCAGCGGCTGTGTGGCTGGATCGACCCCGGCAAAACCGGCAAGGCTTCCATAGATACCTTGTGCGGCTATGTCTGGCCGTCAGAGGCCAGTGGTTCGACCATGCGCAAGCGCCGCCAGCGGGTGCGCGAGGCGTTGCCGGAGCTGGTCGCGCTGGGCTGGACGGTAACCGAGTTCGCGGCGGGCAAGTACGACATCACCCGGCCCAAGGCGGCAGGCCGCCCCCCCCCCACTCTATTGTAAACAAGACATTTTTATCTTTTATATTCAATGGCTTATTTTCCTGCTAATTGGTAATACCATGAAAAATACCATGCTCAGAAAAGGCTTAACAATATTTTGAAAAATTGCCTACTGAGCGCTGCCGCACAGCTCCATAGGCCGCTTTCCTGGCTTTGCTTCCAGATGTATGCTCTTCTGCTCCTGCAGCTAATGGATCACCGCAAACAGGTTACTCGCCTGGGGATTCCCTTTCGACCCGAGCATCCGTATGATACTCATGCTCGATTATTATTATAGAAGCCCCCATGAATAAATCGCTCATCATTTTCGGCATCGTCAACATAACCTCGGACAGTTTCTCCGATGGAGGCCGGTATCTGGCGCCAGACGCAGCCATTGCGCAGGCGCGTAAGCTGATGGCCGAGGGGGCAGATGTGATCGACCTCGGTCCGGCATCCAGCAATCCCGACGCCGCGCCTGTTTCGTCCGACACAGAAATCGCGCGTATCGCGCCGGTGCTGGACGCGCTCAAGGCAGATGGCATTCCCGTCTCGCTCGACAGTTATCAACCCGCGACGCAAGCCTATGCCTTGTCGCGTGGTGTGGCCTATCTCAATGATATTCGCGGTTTTCCAGACGCTGCGTTCTATCCGCAATTGGCGAAATCATCTGCCAAACTCGTCGTTATGCATTCGGTGCAAGACGGGCAGGCAGATCGGCGCGAGGCACCCGCTGGCGACATCATGGATCACATTGCGGCGTTCTTTGACGCGCGCATCGCGGCGCTGACGGGTGCCGGTATCAAACGCAACCGCCTTGTCCTTGATCCCGGCATGGGGTTTTTTCTGGGGGCTGCTCCCGAAACCTCGCTCTCGGTGCTGGCGCGGTTCGATGAATTGCGGCTGCGCTTCGATTTGCCGGTGCTTCTGTCTGTTTCGCGCAAATCCTTTCTGCGCGCGCTCACAGGCCGTGGTCCGGGGGATGTCGGGGCCGCGACACTCGCTGCAGAGCTTGCCGCCGCCGCAGGTGGAGCTGACTTCATCCGCACACACGAGCCGCGCCCCTTGCGCGACGGGCTGGCGGTATTGGCGGCGCTGAAAGAAACCGCAAGAATTCGTTAACTGCACATTCGGGATATTTCTCTATATTCGCGGTTCAGCAGGCATGTCCCCTTTGAGGGCGACCCGACGACAGGATAATCGACCTTATGGTGCGCAAATATTTCGGCACAGACGGTATTCGTGGCAAAGCCAACGAAGGCGCGATGACGGCGGAAACCGCCTTGCGCGTCGGCATGGCGGCTGGCCGTGTCTTTCGTCGCGGTGACCACCGCCATCGTGTCGTGATCGGCAAGGATACGCGCCTGTCGGGCTATATGCTTGAACCCGCGCTCACAGCCGGTTTCACCTCGATGGGCATGGACGTATTCCTTTTTGGCCCGCTGCCGACAACGTAGAACAGTTGTTTTCCCGCACCCAGATGGGCCAACTAAAACAACAAAATCCTCATTATTAACTTCCAAATTAAAATTTTTAACAACAAAGTTTTTCCCATCGAAAGTTTTGTTTATGTTTTCTAGCTTTAATTTTAACATTTAGCTTTTCCTTATCTGCCGTTTATCTATTTTCTGTTATTTTGCTTTCTATTTCTATGAATCTTTTCTAAACTAGACTCATGTTCTAACATTCTTTTATACGAATTGTTAACTAAAACTTTTTTATCCTTGCTTACCATGTTCGAATTATAGAGTTTAAACATTTTTAGCCAAAATTCATATCTCCAATTACTTATATTTGAATCATCATTAATTCGGCTTTCTTTTAAAATTATTTTTTGTTGCTTATAACTAAAAATTCGTTTTGTTTTTTCTTTAAATGTAACTCCCTTTTCTAAAAAGACAAAGGCTAAAAAATCTTTCCAAGCATGCCTGTCTTCAAGGTTTATATCTGTAAAGTCTTTATAAGAAAATTGGCCCAAAATAATGTTTGCGTTTGGAGCTGGCTTAAAATCAAATTTGCTAAAGCTATGCAATATGTTAGTTTTGAAAAATGGTTTATATAATAAAGATTTATAAGACTCCTTGTAAGATGGTGCACCCGCATACTTTAAAAAAGGTTCATATTGCATAATTAAAAAAGTATCTAAGGGTGGGTTCTCACTATCTAACAATTTATTTAAAATACTTGCCGTTATGTTAAATGGAATGTTTGAAAAAACTTTATAATTATGGTCTGGTAAATTGTATTTTAAAAAATCGGCTTCAATAATAGACACATTTGAACTTTTAAATTCATGGCTCAACTTATCAGCCAATACACTATCGAACTCAATAGCATTAACGGCTTTGCAGATTTTGCTTAATGCCTTGGTTATTATGCCTTTTCCAGGCCCAATCTCAACAACAAAATCCTCCTTAGTTATATTGCTTTTAAAAAGCAAATCTTCGACTAATTTAGTATTATGCAAAAAATTCTGTGAGTCTTTAATGTTGAAATTTTTGTTTTTTATTTTAGTGTTTTTATTCATATCCATGTATTACAATTATAGACTGATTTTGTCAAGTAAGAATTGTTTTGATTTATGTATAATTCCTACAAGTTCGGAAATTTAAAAATGAAAGAAGCCTGAAATTATCAGGCTTCAAGCTTGTAAGATTTTTAAGATTATATTTACACTGTTAGAATATTCTCTACTGACATGAGAAAAACCAACGTATAGGAAGAATAAACGCCCTTTTCACCCAAGTCCAACAGCTTTGGACCGCAGTTGACTCTTTCGACACCCCTGCGATGCAACCCAATCCGGCTGACGGGGAGCCAGCAACGCTGAAAATTTACCCTCCTCTTTCCCACTAGCGGCTCCTTTTCCGACAACCAGCACGGCGGATCCCTGCCGCGGCGCTGTGAACGCAGCATTTTGATTGGTATCGTTGGCCTTCAGGCTCGTCAGTCAAACAGACCCAGGAGCAGCTCAGCCGGTGGCGCCCGGCTTTCGGGTAACGCCCTGGTCCCGCTGGTTTCGGCTTTGTGCTTCAGGTGATCAAGGATCTGCTTGATCACTATAGGGTCTTCAATGCAGGCGATGACTTTCATGGCGCCGCCGCAGCCGCTGCAGGTCTCGATGTCGATATTGAAAACACGCTTGAGCCGTTGCGCCCATGTCATCGACGCTCGCCGTTGTGCTGGTGTTGCCGGTTCATCAGCCACCCTGACCTTGTTGCCCCTGCCCCGTTTTGCCGGCGTGACCAACGCCCGGTGCCGACTGTTGGGTGCGAACACCCCGTGGAAGCGGGTTAGGTTGACTCTGGGCTTCGGTACCAGGGCGGCCAGCCTTGCAATGAAATCCAATGGTTCGAAAATGACGTGCGTGGTGCCGTCCCGGTACGGCGTCTTGAGCTGGTAGCGCACGTTGCCGCCTCGTGTTAACGACAGCCGCTTCTCGGATACCGCCGGGCGGCTGATGTACCGGCACAGCCGTTCGAGCTTCTTGCGTTCATCGGCCCTGGCCGCCACGCCGGCGTGCAGGCTGGACCCGGCTACCTTGCCAATCCCGTCACCGAACGGATCACCACTGGTCGGCAGAGTTTGCAAAGTGAACACCTTTCGCCCCGCCTGTGAACCGACAGCGATACGGTAAGTGATCGAATGCCCCAGCAGGGGTGTCATCGGGTCGTCATCCACCGCATCCGAGGCCAGATAGCTGTTTTCGACATCCCGTTCCAGCAGGCCTTGCCGTTCCAGATAGCGACCCACCCGGTGGGCGATGGTGTGCGTCAGCTGGGTGAGCTCTGGGCTGGTCGGCGCCTTGACCCAGCGGAAACGCGCTGAGCCGTGGGATTGCTCGACATACACACCGTCGAGAAACAGCATGTGGAAGTGAACATTCAGATTGAGCGCCGATCCAAAACGCTGGATCAGGGTGACCGCGCCCGTCTTGGCCACTTGGTGGGTATGGCCCGCTTTCTTGACCAGGTGCGTGGCAATGACGCGGTAAACGATGCCCAGCACCCACCCCATGATCTCGGGCCGGCTGGCAAACAGGAAACGCAGCTGAAACGGGAAGCTCAACACCCACTGACGCATGGGTTGTTCAGGCAGTACTTCATCAACCAGCAAGGCGGCACTTTCGGCCATCCGCCGCGCCCCACAGCTCGGGCAGAAACCGCGACGCTTACAGCTGAAAGCGACCAGGTGCTCGGCGTGGCAAGACTCGCAGCGAACCCGTAGAAAGCCATGCTCCAGCCGCCCGCATTGGAGAAATTCTTCAAATTCCCGTTGCACATAGCCCGGCAATTCCTTTCCCTGCTCTGCCATAAGCGCAGCGAATGCCGGGTAATACTCGTCAACGATCTGATAGAGAAGGGTTTGCTCGGGTCGGTGGCTCTGGTAACGACCAGTATCCCGATCCCGGCTGGCCGTCCTGGCCGCCACATGAGGCATGTTCCGCGTCCTTGCAATACTGTGTTTACATACAGTCTATCGCTTAGCGGAAAGTTCTTTTAGGGGTCTGACGCTCAGTGGAACGAAAACTCACGTTAAGGGATTTTGGTCATGAGATTATCAAAAAGGATCTTCACCTAGATCCTTTTAAATTAAAAATGAAGTTTTAAATCAATCTAAAGTATATATGAGTAAACTTGGTCTGACAGTTACCAATGCTTAATCAGTGAGGCACCTATCTCAGCGATCTGTCTATTTCGTTCATCCATAGTTGCCTGACTCCCCGTCGTGTAGATAACTACGATACGGGAGGGCTTACCATCTGGCCCCAGTGCTGCAATGATACCGCGAGACCCACGCTCACCGGCTCCAGATTTATCAGCAATAAACCAGCCAGCCGGAAGGGCCGAGCGCAGAAGTGGTCCTGCAACTTTATCCGCCTCCATCCAGTCTATTAATTGTTGCCGGGAAGCTAGAGTAAGTAGTTCGCCAGTTAATAGTTTGCGCAACGTTGTTGCCATTGCTGCAGGCATCGTGGTGTCACGCTCGTCGTTTGGTATGGCTTCATTCAGCTCCGGTTCCCAACGATCAAGGCGAGTTACATGATCCCCCATGTTGTGCAAAAAAGCGGTTAGCTCCTTCGGTCCTCCGATCGTTGTCAGAAGTAAGTTGGCAGCAGTGTTATCACTCATGGTTATGGCAGCACTGCATAATTCTCTTACTGTCATGCCATCCGTAAGATGCTTTTCTGTGACTGGTGAGTACTCAACCAAGTCATTCTGAGAATAGTGTATGCGGCGACCGAGTTGCTCTTGCCCGGCGTCAACACGGGATAATACCGCACCACATAGCAGAACTTTAAAAGTGCTCATCATTGGAAAACGTTCTTCGGGGCGAAAACTCTCAAGGATCTTACCGCTGTTGAGATCCAGTTCGATGTAACCCACTCGTGCACCCAACTGATCTTCAGCATCTTTTACTTTCACCAGCGTTTCTGGGTGAGCAAAAACAGGAAGGCAAAATGCCGCAAAAAAGGGAATAAGGGCGACACGAAAATGTTGAATACTCATACTCTTCCTTTTTCAATATTATTGAAGCATTTACCAGGGTTATTGTCTCATGAGCGGATACATATTTGAATGTATTTAGAAAAATAAACAAATAGGGGTTCCGCGCACATTTCCCCGAAAAGTGCCACCTGACGTCTAAGAAACCATTATTATCATGACATTAACCTATAAAAATAGGCGTATCACGAGGCCCTTTCGTCTTCAAGAATTTTATAAACCGTGGAGCGGGCAATACTGAGCTGATGAGCAATTTCCGTTGCACCAGTGCCCTTCTGATGAAGCGTCAGCACGACGTTCCTGTCCACGGTACGCCTGCGGCCAAATTTGATTCCTTTCAGCTTTGCTTCCTGTCGGCCCTCATTCGTGCGTTCTAGGATCCTCCGGCGTTCAGCCTGTGCCACAGCCGACAGGATGGTGACCACCATTTGCCCCATATCACCGTCGGTACTGATCCCGTCATCAATGAACCGGACTGCCACGCCCTGAGCGTCAAATTCCTTTATCAGTTGGATCATATCGGCAGTGTCGCGGCCAAGACGGTCGAGCTTCTTAACCAGAATGACATCACCTTCCTCCACCTTCATCCTCAGCAAATCCAGCCCTTCCCGGTCTGTTGAACTGCCGGATGCCTTATCGGTAAATATACGGTTTGCTTTCACACCTGCGTCTTTGAGTGCTCTGACCTGAAGATCAAGAGACTGCTGACTGGTTGAGACCCGAGCGTAACCAAAAAGTCGCATAAAAATGTACCTTAAATCGAATATCGGACAACTCATGTCTATTATTACAAATTTACGATTTAATAGACATATTAATGTAACAGTTTTACGATGTCCGATAATTTATAACATTTCGTACGGTTGGAAAAATGTTACTAAATGCCCGTCAGGCAGGGAGGCCGATATGCCCGTTGACTTTCTGACCACTGAGCAGACTGAAAGCTATGGCAGATTCACCGGTGAACCGGATGAGCTTCAGCTGGCACGATATTTTCACCTTGATGAAGCAGACAAGGAATTTATCGGAAAAAGCAGAGGTGATCACAACCGTCTGGGCATTGCCCTGCAAATTGGATGTGTCCGTTTTCTGGGCACCTTCCTCACCGATATGAATCATATTCCTTCCGGCGTCCGGCATTTTACCGCCAGACAGCTCGGGATTCGTGATATCACCGTTCTTGCAGAATACGGTCAGAGGGAAAATACCCGCCGTGAGCATGCAGCGCTGATACGTCAGCACTATCAGTATCGTGAATTTGCCTGGCCCTGGACATTTCGCCTTACCCGTCTTTTATATACCCGGAGCTGGATAAGCAACGAACGTCCTGGCCTGCTTTTCGATCTGGCGACAGGGTGGCTTATGCAACATCGTATTATTCTCCCCGGAGCCACTACGCTGACCCGGTTGATTTCAGAGGTAAGGGAAAAGGCGACGTTGCGCCTGTGGAACAAACTGGCACTGATACCGTCAGCCGAACAGCGTTCACAGCTGGAGATGCTGCTGGGGCCAACTGATTGCAGCCGCCTGTCTTTACTGGAATCACTGAAAAAGGGCCCTGTGACCATCAGTGGTCCGGCGTTTAATGAAGCAATTGAACGCTGGAAAACTCTGAACGATTTTGGCCTGCATGCTGAAAACCTGAGTACACTCCCGGCTGTGCGCCTGAAAAATCTCGCACGTTATGCTGGTATGACTTCGGTGTTCAATATTGCCAGGATGTCACCGCAGAAAAGGATGGCGGTTCTGGTTGCCTTTGTCCTTGCATGGGAAACGCTGGCGCTGGATGATGCATTGGACGTTCTGGACGCCATGCTGGCCGTTATCATCCGTGACGCCAGAAAGATTGGGCAGAAAAAACGGCTCCGCTCGCTGAAGGATCTGGATAAATCTGCATTGGCGCTCGCCAGCGCATGTTCGTACCTGCTGAAAGAAGAAACACCGGACGAATCGATTCGTGCTGAGGTGTTCAGCTACATCCCAAGGCAAAAGCTGGCTGAAATCATCACGCTTGTCCGTGAAATTGCCCGGCCCTCAGACGATAATTTTCATGAAGAAATGGTGGAGCAGTACGGGCGCGTTCGTCGTTTCCTGCCCCATCTGCTGAATACCGTTAAATTTTCATCCGCACCTGCCGGGGTTACCACTCTGAATGCCTGTGACTACCTCAGCCGGGAGTTCAGCTCACGGCGGCAGTTTTTTGACGACGCACCAACGGAAATTATCAGTCGGTCATGGAAACGGCTGGTGATTAACAAGGAAAAACATATCACCCGCAGGGGATACACGCTCTGCTTTCTCAGTAAACTGCAGGATAGTCTGAGGCGGAGGGATGTCTACGTTACCGCCGAAGACCCGCCCACCGCCATTCATCACCGCCTGCACGCCCTTGGGGCGCACCTCAGCGCCGAGGAACGGCAAGCCGTGGCTGACGGCCTGCTGATCCAGCCGCTGATCTTGTTACAGAGGTCGTGACAGAGGGTGGAAAGAAATTAATCTTCACCTACAAATATGAACGAAATCCCAGGCTGAAAAAGAAAGCTCTGGAAGAGTACGGGTATTCTTGCAGCGTTTGCGGATTTGACTTCGAAGAAACATACGGATCGCTCGGAAAAGAATTCACAGAGGTTCACCATATCGTTCCGGTTTCAGAGGGAGAACGAGAAAATGATTACAGAAACCTTGTTCCTCTGTGCCCTAACTGTCACCGGATGATTCACCGCCTGTACAAAGATTTGATGCCGCAGCAATATGGCGACGCCGTAGAAATTTTGCGAAATAAGCTGAAGAGGTAGGACGAAGGATTTTTACAGAGAATTGGGAGGAACTGATGCTGTATAAATCAGAGATTTTTACGAGAAAAACGCTCTTATTTTGAAAAAGTAATACCAATTCAAAATTTATTTGCACAGCAGATAGTGTCTAAAAAACATGTAGGCTTATCTCGGGAGCCTTTAAAGTCGTGTAAAAACGGCGGGGTGATGCTGTCACAGTGCTTTTCCCACTCAACATAACAAGCCATTATGTTGAGTAAAGTGACTTTCCATAGCTGAGAGAGTAACTAGGCGATAATCTAAAAGTACTCAAAAATCTTCAGGAGGAACAAATTGAAAAAATTACTACTATTGCCCCTTATGTGTGCGGCTTCTCTGGCTTTCGCGGCACCAAATACTGCAATTAAAGCTCTCGGACAGGATCTGAAATCGTTTAGTCCGGCGTCGATAACTGCCCATCAAGGGGCAGAAAAGAAGGAGACAGTAGTTATTGTGTTGCCTCAGGCTCGCATTACTGACACTATCTATACTGCCGTTATTAAAGGTGCTTGTATGCGCTTGTGGCTGGAGCCGAAGGATAAGTACCTGAATTCCGTCGCCCAGATTGCTGTTTTAAATCAGTGGGCCAAGCAGGGTTACGTTTTCGAGAAACCGAAAGAAACTTGTAAGCAGATGGGAGAGGCCGTCGGAAACAAGTCGAACATCCTGCTGATGGGTAACACTCATATGTATTAGAAATAACCGTTGCGCCTTGCAGCAGTTTCAACTCCCTAGTTGCTCGAGCCTTTGCTGATTGAGGCTAACGTGTCCTGCCCGGTTACCCGGGCAGGCTCTTTCACGCTAGCAAGTCAGCATCAACAGGAGCGCAACTATCAGTTTCAAAAAGAACCGACGGTGTCTCCTCACGAATGCTAAAATGCAGGCAAGAATGTTATGACACGCCATAACGTTCTCCCTTGTCAAAGCCGTTTCGCCCTCGTCACAGGGCTAGACGGCTTTAGCTTTATTCTGCGCCGGAAAAATTCACGGCGCCGACCGGCCCGCCACGGCCAATCCTCGAGATTTAGTCTTCCGGAGAGTTTTGGATTTTAATTTCTTGCCACGCTTTCTTCCGTTTTCGGTTCTTACGAATTTCTTCGGAAACATCCTCGAGGCATTTCTTGTCCCATTGAAGGAATGTCTGCCGGTCCTCTTCTTTTGACATATGAGTCAAAACGAAATTCTTCATTTCTGAGTATTGCCTGCTCTTTGGTATCAATCTTTGAATCTGATTCTTTAGCTGTAGGTTGCTTTTAGACAGCTCCTCGACCCGGATTTCTGATTCTTTTATCGCGGCCTCAGCCTGTGCAATCATGTTTTGTGCCTTGGCTTTTTCCGAGTCAAGTTCGGTATGCTGCTCGGATAGTTCGCGACTGTACTCTCGGAGCTTTATCTCAAATTCTTTCAATGATTTTTCTTCAGCTTTGATCTGTTGGCTTCTTTGCTCTAATTCTGAAGTTTTTCGTTCCTGGTCATACAGCGTCCGTTCCTTCCAGCGTTCCAAAAGTCCGGAAGCCTTCTCTTCAGCGATTTTCTTGATGTCAGGCAGATCAAGACTTGGGTTCATCCAATATCCGATGAGAAGAGCAGGAAGGGCTGCAGAAATGGCAATTGAAAAGAAAGTGGCCTTTGTTACCTCGTTTGCATCAAGGATCATCGAATAGGTCTGGCTCAATGAATATCCTTGTTTGATGTCCATCATGTAATAGAAAACGACGGTAGGAAATAGGATGATGGAGGCGAGTACGCAAAGAAAAACCAGTCCTAAACTTCTCTGCGCCTTCCCCGAGAGGATGGAATAGCCAAAAGCATGCCCAAGGCAGATAAAAAGACAGAGGAGGAATGCTAGGAAGAAGACAAAGTCAAAAAAGTTTAAAAGAAACTCGCCCAGCCACCCGGCAATAGATACAAGAAAGTCCGTCATCGCAAATAAGCGTCCGTAATGTCCGGCCTAAAGTGCCCCATCTCTTGGGAGACTGTTTCTTTAGCCGTTTCGTAGTCATAGTTCTTTGTTAGATTTTTAAGGCGTTCCTGAGCATAGGAGTGACGTAAACCGTGTGCTCCGGTGGACCACCCGAGCGCCCTTTCACTCGCCTTAGCAAACGAGTCGGTAAATTTTTTACCGCCGGCCAGGTCGTACTTCTGAACATAGAACACGCCTCTGTCCCGCACCCGAATAGGCTCTGGAAGCCTTCGTTGTTCGAGTTGTATTGCCAAGTCCTTCGGAACGAAAATTTCACGGGTGAGGCCTCCTTTTCCTGTGACGACATAGCGAACTCCGTCACCCATTCCGTCAAATTTTGAGCTTAGGTTCTTTTCCCTGCCGTCGGCGTAAAAACGTTTGTCGGCGCGTTTATCCGAAGTACGCTCAATGGTTAGAAGTTCATGGGCTCTCAATCCGCAGCGATAAGCCAGCTCTGTGGAGAACGCCATCTTTGGGGTCTGGTGGTTCATGACAAGCTGAACCTGCTCGGCGGTGCAGGGACGCCGCTTGTCCCTGCCCCGGAGATTGAAAGAGGGCGGCGCCCTCTTTCCGAGCACCCTGTTAGGGTGCTAAGGCAGATGACTCCAGGTGAGCTCGTGTGGCGTGGACAATGAAGAGCAACTCTAATCTTTTATTGTCCACTCCGAATAATTACGATTGAAATCATTCAGAAACAGGTTGAGCAACCATCGGAAAGAGATTGAGGAGAGAAAAATGGGAGAGTGGGTTTGGATTCAAAATGTTGTTCGTGAAAACAACAAATTTGTCGCTGAAGTGCAGCTTTCGTATGGTGGCTTGTCGGAAAAAGTTCCTTTGACAAAAAAACTCATCAAAAGAGCCATTAAAAGCATGGTTGTTCGGCTTGATTTATTTGAGGTGATGATTAACAACAAAGTTGATGATTTCGACAACTTTGTTAAGGCTGCTTTTGTGGCCAATGAGAACTTCTCCAAATATGAGTTCCCTCTGTTTCGATCCTGCGTAGAAAAACTCCCTTCCGCTCCGGATACAGAAGATGAAGAGGCTCTGAGTGAGTGGGATAAGCAAGTTGTGGAGGCTAGGCTCAAGTTTGTAGCTAAGGTGGAGTCGGAGCTTCCTCGTAAACCGCTCACGGCAGATCAGATTTACGAGAAAGTTGGAGTTGAGGAGATTGGTAAAGTCTGGGATGAGGTCTCAGAGCGTTGGGGCTGGGACTTAGAAGAGCTTCTTAGTTTTGCCGAAAGCAATTGCGTTGAAGCTAAAGACTTCATAATGAACACGTCCAAGCTGAAAAGAACCGTCATTGGATTGATCATGATCGATGTCATGGACGATATGACCCCGCAACTCGGAGGAAAATGCTTCGGATACCATTTGGATTGTCCGCTGACTCTCGAGGAGATACTGGCGCTGCCGGAGGAGTGATCATGAAACTCGCTATTCGAGTAACTGATCCGGGGAACGATGCTAAGTGGAATTTTTTATTTTCGGTTTTCAATGTTGCCTCTGATGATCAGAGTTTTCTGGAACGTGTGGTCAGTCAAAGACGCCTTAGCGAGATGATTGATGACGCCCTTGCAAAAAGCATTTTTGATAATCATTACTCAGAGCTTTTTGAGTTCTACGACGTTAAGGTATTTCTGCAGACAGATGTTCCGGAGTCAGTTCCGCGGGAATGTAGGCTCTGCGCATACAGTAAGTTTGTGGTTGATTTTATTCAAAAGACGTGCAAAGCCGACGTGGTCAATACAGACCGTGCGAGCAATTTTCTGAGCTTCCTTAGAGGTATCGAAAATGGACGGATGCCAAAACTTTCAATAAGAGACGACATCTATCTGAATCGCGGAATAGGGCGGTTAGCACAGCAAAAAAATCTTTCTTCCGATGAGTATCAAATATTGCTTTTCCGGAACTTTACGACAGGATGTCAGAAAGGGGTCGGAGTCGCGGTTAAATTGATTTTGATTTGTGGAGAAAAACCGGACTGCTCTCTGACTTCGGATGAACTTAGAAGGTTCCGACTGCTGAAAGACGTTGGAGAAGATGGCTTCGCTAGGCATTTTGTCTCGGCATCGGAGCGGGCGACCAACAAAGCAATGACGATTAAACCTATGGCCTTACTTGAGTTGAATCAAAAAGATTTAAGAGAAATGTGGAGGTGTTTATCTGGAGAGTAAAGAATTCTCATAGTGTGTACCTAAGTAGTGAAAATTTGGCCTTCCGATAGGAAGGCCTCTTTTTACGACGAAGGATCGTTTTTATTGCCCATGGCTGTGTTTAATCACGTACCGACCTCAACAGTTTTAAACTGCTACGAAAACACTCTGGAGTAATAGCGACCGCTACTTTCTTGTCGGGCCAGGTAGTTGCGCAGTTTAATTAAGTCCTTATCTTCTAGCTTCTTGCCAGCAAATTCTTCAAGGGTAGAGAAAAAGCGAGCAGCCTTTTGGTTTTCGGAAACGACGGAAGTTATCCTCTCCCGTTCTTGTTGGAGTTTTTCGCGAAGGACTTGAATTTCAGCCTGAAGCTGTACTTTTTCTTCGGCTGCGGTCTGGGTCAGTGATTTCAATTCGGAAATGAAACGGGACTCTTGATCCTTAAGCGTTACGGTAAATCGGAGTTCTTTTTCTCTGCTTGCTTCTTCGAGTTCTTCGTACTTTTTCTGCATCTCTGCGAGAGCATCAACGGAAGCTAGTCGGAGGTCCCGATCGTTTTCTGTTCGCTCTTTGACGAGTCTGGCCATCTTTTGCTCGAAGAACGGGATGATTCCGGCCATGAGCTGACTGGTTTCAAGCGGGTCCAGCGTCAAAGGGCTTTTCTTTTCCGGTGCAGAAATATTCATCCCTTTGAGGATTTCTGAGTACCGATTCATGCTCCCGCCGCCGAAGTGATTACGAATCTCGGCCATAGTCGGGAGTTTTTTATTTTCATGAACGAAGGAAAGAATGAAACGTTCGACGTTTTCCTTGGCAACGAAGGGCGGTTTCGGCATGACAAAGAGCCTCAATTAAAAGATATATAAGATACAATCAATCATATTATATTCTAATTTGGTAAGTTTTCCTTTGTTTTAAAAGAAAAGCTCTCAAGACGACTAGAAGGAGGCGCCACCCGGTTGAACTTTTTTATATATTGCGCAAAAATTGAGCAATATTAAACAAATATTGAACAAGTATTGCGCAACATGAAGTTAAATCTCGACCTTTCTGATTTTCGATACTCTCACGCTGAAGTTGATTTGTTGTCCAAACTTGACCAGTTCAAGGGAGCGTGGACGGCTTTTGGAAACCTCGCTCCGGAAAGATTGATTCATCTCCAGAAAGTCGCCACGATTGAGAGCATTGGGTCTTCTACGCGTATAGAAGGAAATTCTTTAAGCAACGCGGAGATTAAAGAACTCCTAGGGAACATCGGAAAACAATCATTTGCCAGCAGAGATGAGCAGGAGGTCGCCGGCTACGCAAATACGCTTTCCTTGATCTACTCCTCGTGGGAAGATATGCCGCTGTCGGAAAATCTCATCAAGCAGCTGCACGCCTCTCTTTTGCGATTGAGCGATAAAGACGTGCGCCATATGGGGAGCTATAAAACGGTAGAAAACTCGGTAGCGGCAATGAAAGACGGGAAGGTGGTTGGGGTTGTCTTTAAGACCGCGACACCGTTTGAGACCCCGTTTTTAATGCAGCAGTTAGTCGTTTGGTACAACGAAGAGACCGAGAGGCGCGTCTACCACCCGCTTTTACTCATCTCTGTTTTCATTACAGCTTTCCTTGCTATCCATCCTTTCCAAGACGGCAATGGGAGGTTGTCTAGGGTTCTAACGACGCTGCTGTTACTCAGGAGTGGTTTTGCCTATGTGCCTTACTCTTCCATCGAGTCGGTCATAGAAAAGTCTAAAGCTGCTTATTACCTGAATCTCAGGCAAAGCCAAATGACGATGGAGGAAGATCATCCGAATTGGCGCCCCTTCTTTGATTACTTTTTGAGCTGTCTTCAGATTCAAATGAAGGTGCTTGAGTCGAAAGTATCTCAAGAGCACCTCTTGGCCGGAGTCCCAGAACTTTCGCTTTCTATCTTGAAGTTGCTGGAGAACGGGGCACCTGTCGGTATTGCTGAACTGGAGAAGGCCCTGAAAGTACCGCGCTCGACGATTCGCTTTCATTTGAAGCGCCTTTTGGAAGATGAAAGAATCGTTTCTTTCGGAAAAGCGAGCGCAGTCAAATATCAGATCAAAAAGACCTCGGACTTTAATTTTGAATAAATAACACTTTTTCAAAGTTTATACGTATAAACTTTTTATCGGAAAGTCGGGTGCCTTGAACGAAACGGTCGACATCGATCTTCTCAAAAAGTTGGTTTGAACCAACTTAAAAACTGGGCCAGGATGAAGCTTCCTTTTGAAAAAGTAAGACAACTGCGCTTGGGGTTAAGTGGAGCGGTTAGAGCTCCCAGTGAAAATAAAACAAGCTCAAAAAAGAACTAAGGCAGGATCGCATTTTGGTGTCTGTTCTAAAGACCTAGACGCCAAAATGCATCAGCACCTCGCTGTTGCTCGGTCGAAAATTGGAAATTTTCGGCTGTCCTGACAGCAGCAGATAAACGCGTTATTGAAATTGTTCTGGCTATCAAAAAATAAAATATAAAAGATACAATCGAATATATTAAATTATTTTTGTTTGAACTTGAAATCCTTGCGGAGAGCGAATATTTGTTAAGATGATCTTGTAATCAAGATTGACATCTCTTGTCCGGATGATTGTGTTGGGTGCGATGATCCTCCTAAATGATGGAGAGGATTGGACTGTCTCGACACTTTATAGGACTGACCCAGCCCGTGTTCAACGCGGGCTGAGTCGTAGTTGAACTACTTAGTTTTGACTGAACGTTTTTTTGACGCTGCTTTCGCTTTTTCTTCTTTCTTCTTCTCTTCCTCTTGTTCGAGTTCCTTGATTCTTGCTTCGTAGAGTTTGAATAACTCGGCAACTATCTCAGGTTCTGTCATGGATGACTTGAAGCCGTAGGCTTTCATGACGGCTTTATCGTTCTCCTTGTGAGCGTCTCTTAAATCTTCCGGCATGGAGAGCGGATCATACAGATCGGCGAGGGAACTTTCTGGATGGGAAGACCTAGCGTCTAAGATAGCCTGAGCGGTTTCCTCAATTTTCTTTCTTTGTGTTTCCGATGGAGTAGGCCAAGGAAAATTGTTATAAACGACGTCCTTTGAGTATCGATACCGCATTTCAAGTCGTCCTGCGACAGTTCTCATCCAAGCCATGTGCACACGAGAAGTAAGGACACCAAAATGGTACAGAGATGCATTAGGAAGTATCAGCGTAGCATTGCTAGCAATGCAATTTGGCTCCAAATACCCAATAGGAATGTAATTTCTTCTTTCCGAAGAGTGACAAGGAATTAGGATATATCTAGAGTCAGGAAGATTTTCTACATGAAATTTTCTTGGAGTTTCTGCGAGTTTCCTGGTCCCCTCGCTTTTACTCGAAAGACGAAAGTCTTTAACTTTTTTCACTCTTTCCAAGCATCTTGGGAGACGACCTAAATCTGCAGGTGAGCAATTTTTTAAAAAAAGACAATATCTAGGCTTTCGGGATAAAAATTCCTGGGCGCCATAAAAAGGTCTAAAAAACTTTGAGGAACCAGGCTCGTCCTTGATAAATTCTTCCTTTTCTTCCTCATTGAAGAGATAAAAACCTCCGTCAATGGGTTTATTCCCGATTCCCATAGATGGGACATCGCATATGGGAGAGTTTTTGCTTTCTATAAAAGTGTTCTCTCCGTCAATAAGGTAACCATTGATATTTGATGTCTTTCTTGATGATTTTTCGGAATAAATTAAATTTTTTAGTCCGTAAGGGATCGCTTTGAATCCGATAATGACGCAGTGAACATGAGCCATGCCGGCTGATTCGCTGTCCCATCTGAAGGTTCTGTAGGCAAAGTCAAAGAAGATTTTTGTTCCTAGCAAATTCTTCCAAAGCGCAGCAACCGAGTCTCCCTGGATGATCGAATTAGTCGCGACTAATGCGGCCGATATGGTCGTACCTTGCATAAAATCGGCGCTCTTCTTGAACCAGCAGGAGACATAGTCCAGATTGCCGGCATTTTTCCAGTCTTTACCAAAGACGATTGATACGTCCTCTTTCTGAGATTTGGTCATTAATCGGGCGCCATAGAAAGGAGGGTTACCCAGGATAAAACTTAGCTTTGATGCGGGAACAACCTCATTCCAATCTATTCTTAAGGCGTTAGCCTCATGAATATGCGCGGATGATTTTAGAGGCAGGAAATCAAGATCTTGTCCGACGATGTCTTCAGTCTCTTTCATCATTTGTGACTCTGCAATCCATAATGCCGTTCTAGCTACCGTTACGGCAAAGTCATTGATCTCAATTCCATAAAACTGTTTAATGTGGACTTCGATTGGACTAAGGTCTTCACCCAGAGCCATCTGTCCTTGATAAATTTCTCGAAGAGCCTCGTTTTCAAGCTCTCGAAGGCATTTATAAGTCTCAGTCAGAAAGTTTCCGGAGCCGCACGCCGGGTCTAAGAATGTTAAGGAGCCTAGTTTTTTTCGGAATGCTTCCAAGCGTTTGTTTCTTGTCCCGGGAACTTTTAAATCAAGGGCATTCTTTAGCTCGTCTTTCAGCTCATCGAGGAAAAGGGGATCAATTACCTTGTGAATGTTCTCAACAGACGTGTAATGCATTCCTCCTTTTCGCCTTGTTTCCGGGTTCAAAGTGCTTTCGAAAACAGCGCCAAAGATTGTTGGACTAATCAAACTCCAATCGAAACCCTCACTCGCCTTTTTGAGTATCAATTCAACAATTTCCGGCGTTAGCTTCGGGATTTCAATATGTTCGTCTGCAAAGAGTCCGCCATTAACGTATGGGAAGGCGCTAAGATCGTCCGATAAATAAGGATCTCTTTCATTTTCAGGCGTATCTAATACCTTGAAAAGGTTGATCAGAGCGGTGCGAGGGTCATGAGAATAGGCCCTTAGATAATCATGAAACTGTAGGCGATTGGCAAATAGGCCAGAATCTTCTGCGTAAAGACAAAAAACGAGGCGGACGCAGAGCTTGTTCAGACTTTTCAAAGAATCCGGATTACTTTTATCCCGGTACTGTTCCAGAAGAGCATCGTAAATCTGACCGACGATCTCGCCGGCCTCGACGGAGATTTTCTGTTCAAAAGCAGTTATTTCTTTATCAACGTCAGCAAGGAAATTCAGGCGACTAACTTGTTGAGGTAAGTCTTCTAGTTTGATAACGACAGGTGGCGCGCTGGTATCACGCATGTCGTGAATATGGAATTCCTTGAAATTACAAACCACGATGTAGTGTGGGTACAGGTCTACTCCTAGATCAGCTGCGTAGCGTTTAGCTTGCTCAAACGGAGTCAGCATTGCTCCGCCCGATTGTTTGTATTTTTTATTTAAGTCTATATTGGCGCCTTTTTGTTCAATAAGTACTTTAGTGGATTTGATATATGCGTCAATAAACTTAGTTTGACCGTCGACAACTACCTGTTTCTCAAAATCCAGAAGAGCTGCAGCATCTGGAACACCTAGCACATCGTGCAAAAGAGATATCCAAAACTTCTGTGTTTCCCCCTTTTCATAGCCCTTCCATTGATGAATAAATTTTTTAGCGTTTTGGCGTTGTGTTGCACTATTCATGATCGTTATTTGTGTAGTTAATAATTGATCTGTTTTAAATAATTATTAATAAATTATGTGAAGAATTTATTAATGTACCAAGTCAAGTAAGCTATTATGAAGAAGTTGGTGCTTTATTAGAAAAAAAAGCAGCTGAATTTGGTTATGAAGTGACTTATGATCGTAAAAGAACAGCTTACATTACTTTAGAAGGAGAAGATAATTCTAAAACAGTATGTTTGGGTGCTCACTTAGATACAATTGGTTTAGTTGTTCGTCATATTGATGATAACGGTCATTTAATTGTAAGACAATTAGGTGGTGTTAACTACCATAGTATGGAAGGTGAAGGTGTTACTCTTATTACAAGAGATGGACGCAAATATAGAGGTATGGTTATTTGTAAAGCTCACTCAGTTCATGTATTTGAAGATGCTAGAACAATGCCAAGAGATGAAGATCATATGGAAGTTATCTTACATGAAGATGTTCACTCTAAAGAAGAAGTTATGGCTTTAGGTATTGATCATGGTGATGTGATCTCTGTAGATCCTCATTTCGAATATACACCATCAGGATATGTTGTTTCACGTTATATTGATGATAAAGCTGCAGTTGCTGCATTAATCGAAATGATGGCTTACTTCAAAAGAAATAACTTAAAACCAAAATATCGTACATTATTAGCTTTCCCAATTTATGAAGAAATCGGACATGGTGGAGCTTATGTACCAGAAGAAGTAGAAGAATATGTTGCTTTAGATATCGGATTAATTGGGCCTGATTATCATGCTGATGAAAAAACAGTAAGTATCTGTGCTAAAGATAACTATTCTCCATATGACAGAGAACTTACTGCAAGAATTATCAACCAAGCTAAAAAAACAAACTTACATTATTGTGTTGATGTTTTCTTCCATTATGGAACAGACGCTAATGCTGCAATTCGTGCAGGTAATAATGTTTATGCTGCAGCATTTGGTATGGCTGTGATCAATTCACATGGTAAAGAACGTTGTCATATCGATTCAATCGTAGATACAACTAAACTTGCGATTGCATATGCCTTAGATTTATAAAAAGTTGGAGCTTTTGCTCCCTTTTTAAATGATTGATAACTGTATACAATATACAATTTTAATGGAATATACGTAAAAAAATCCCTTTATTTACTTAGAATGTATTTACAATAATACACATGGAATGTATAATTGTATACAATCGTAATAAGGGGGACGTAGAATAATGAATTTAGCGTATAAAATCTTAAGTACTAAACTTAAAAGTGGTGAGTTAGTCGCTGGTCAACAAATAGGGATTCAAATTGATCAAACATTAACTCAAGATTCAACAGGGACAATGGCTTATTTACA
>ENA-UPXB01000142-UPXB01000142.1-human-gut-metagenome-genome-assembly--contig:-NODE-142-length-56599-cov-12.575316_pt1 | contig 56599 bp, 48 predicted proteins | sample MGYA00250055_ERZ773386 | MGnify/ENA primary metagenome ERZ773386 (study PRJEB29103, sample SAMN06111974) | human gut metagenome | biome: human gut; feature: ankylosing spondylitis patient; material... | reverse complement strand
TTGTACTGCTCGTAGAATTTTGCCTTTTCGGATGCCAGCTGCGCATACTCGGCTTCCAGTTTCTTCGGGCTGGGCAGCTTGGCGATATCATTTGCCTTGAAATAGGCTGCTGCCGCCCGGTGCGCTGTCAGCTCTGCACGGTGCTGTTCTTCAAAGGCTGCGGGTCGTTTTGCAGCTTTTAACTGCTGTGCGACGTTCTTGGTGCTGGCGTAGGCTGCGACCTGATAGCGCAGCTCTTTGTTGACCTTCATGCGGCCTTCGAGGTCTTTCACCACCGCCAGCGAATCGTGGAACTTGGTGTCAAGCTCTGCGATTCTCTGGTCGAGTGCGTCCTCGTCAGTCAAGCCCTTTTCTTCTAGGAGAATCAAGGTCTGTGCCATGGCTTTGAGGTTGTGTTTTTTCGCCCAACGCTCGTAGCCGATACCCTTACCCTGCTTCAGCTTTGCCTGAATATCCACCAGTTTCCCGATGGTATCCTGCTTGAACTGCGCCTTGGGTTTGCGTTCGGCGTTTGCCTGCAACGTGGCAAACACGGCTTCCTTGTCGTAGTTGTCACCGAGATGTTTCGCTCGGATAAACTTTGTTCTGCCAGAGGGCAGATAGCTGAGTTGTCCACGGCTTTCCTTGACCGCGATGCCATACTGCTGCATGAGCTTGTCAGAGAAATCTTCAAAGCTCGTTGCGTTGTTTAGCACATCCGAAATCTGTTTCCGCAAAATTTCTTTTGCGGTCTCAAACTTCGTTTGTGTAGGCTGCTGTCCGGCTGCGAGCAGGGCTGCGTTTTCACGGTCAAGTTTCAACTGACCACGCCTACGCGCCCAATACTCAGCTTCGCTGACACGCTCTTTCGAGCCGTTGAGCAGGTCGATCTGGTACAGTCCAGCACCTTCGCACAGCTCCATGACCTCGACACGGAGATGCCGCATGGTTTGGGCTGTGCTGGAATGCTTCATGCCCTCGCGCCAGTCGCGGGGCTTCTGCATATAGGGCTTGCGTTCCACCTTGCGTGTTCGGATGCTGCCGATTACGATGTGGACGTGAATGTTTCCCGAATGGTTGTGCCCATCCGGGTGAGTGCAGACGATGGCGGGATGACCGGGGAAGTTTTCTTCGCAGAATTTCAGGCCAAGTGCCTGTGCCTTTTCCATGGTCAGCCCGTTGTCGGCTGCATCTCTTGGGTCAAAGCTGATGATATACTGGTGGCTTTTGATATCACCATGCTGGGTGTTCTTGCCATACTTTCGGTTTGCCAGCAGACAGGCAGTTGCAAACGAGAAATCGCCGCACTCAAGGGTGTCGAGCAGGTACGAATCCCGCAGCTTCGGCTTTCCCTGTTCATCCAAAAGTGGCTTCCCGGTGAACGCATCATGCTGGTAAACGAGGTACGTTTCGATGGCGGTGTAGTCCGAGTTTTTAGAGCTTATATGCTTGAGCGTTGCCATACAGTTCACCCAGAACTTTCTCGGCGTGCAGCCGAAATGCGGTCAGGTCTGCAAGTTCGTCAAGGAGTTTCGCCCGGATCTGCTCGGTGTCTGCACCGCCGGAATTGAAGTGCCTTGCAAGCTGGTTGAGGTTGCCGCCCACCTTGCTGCACTGGGCAAGCAAGGTGGAAACAGCGGTCAGGGTTTCTTCTCCGCCGCCTGCAACGATGACCGTTTTCTCGATCTTGACGTTGTGGATGGCACGGCGGATAAAAGTGGAGAGGGAGAGATTCAGGAGTTTGCAAGTGAGTTCCAGTGACGCTTTTTCCTCCGCTGTCACACGGAACTTGATGACGTGCGTTTTGTTGTTCGGCGTGTCGTGGTGCTGGGAATTGCTAGGAATCGGTTGAACATTCGTTTTGGTCATTGTACCTCCTGTCTGTTCGATAACTCCTCGGTGAAGTTATGTAAAGCACGACACGCCGTTGCTGTTCGCACCGTCAGGTGCGAACCATGAGCAGGGTTTGGGGCAGGCACGCCCCAACAAGATCACTTCGGAAATGCAGACGCATTGAAGAAGTGAAGTCCCGGAGGAACACAAGATTTTCAAGAATTGAAAATTTGTGGCCACGGGACGGTTCTTGCCCTCTACCGCTGCGCTCAAAATCAACTTTCGACAAATGTTTCCGAATTGTTAAGGCGCAAAAATAAGTAGAGGTGGTGCTGCTCATGTAAGGGGGTCACCGTTTACTCCGAACGAAGTTCCTGCCCCTGTTTTGCAGCGGCGTTGTCCGGCTCGCCCACAGAAAGTGTAAGGTCATGGCACGGTATCACGTTCAGACGGCTTATGAAGGATTCAAGGTACAGCTTCCCGGAAAAGAAAAATACCGCCCACGCAGCGCAGCGATGGATTTTGTCGGGTGAATCGGCGGCAAAATGAATCGGGTGTGTTGCGGGACGGTACGTTCTTTCCGAGGTGATTATCCGCTGAAAGTGGTGGTTATCACGGTGAGAACCACCACTTTTTCAGCAGGATTTGGAATAAAGGGTATCATGGAAGCGTGGGTACGTCAAGATGGTTTTGCAAAATTTATCACGATAAAGCGACAATAGTAAGACTTCTGTTAAAACAGTTATTCTTTGTCGATAGTTTCTTTCCTCATCATTCGTGCAAAGTCAGCCAAAAAGAAAACCGGGCTGCTCTATTCATAAATGAAAGAACAGCCCGGTTGAAAGGGAGAACGCTCCTATCAGCCCATCAGTGCGCTCCACGCCATACTGAAAGGCATCACTAGGATCAAGGCAGGCATCAAGTCAACGAGGGGAACTGACTTGATTTTAGAGACGCGGAAACCCGCAGCCATTGTTAAAATGCCGCCGCAAGCCGACAAATCCGCAAACATTGTGGGGGTCAAATAAGCGGATAAAGTGCGACCAACCATGTATACGACAAGAAGAATCGCACACTGCGGCAAAGGAATTGCGCATATGGATTTACCCAAGGAAGCCGCAAAGATCATTGCCGTGAATCCATCAAGAACAGCCTTGGACATCAATAGGCTTGGATCGCCTGTGATGCCCTCTGTCAGAGTGCTGTACCATCCAAAGCCGGAACAGCAGAACAGCGCGACCGCTGTGATGTAAAATTCCATATCAATGTCCTCCCCACCAAGATGGAGTACCCGAACAAGGTTATGAAAAAATTTACTTGTCCACTGTTCAAGATGCAGAAGATGGCCAATCGTAAAGCCGACCAGAATCGCTAACACGACCGCAGTCATTCCAGATGCTTTGATAATGGAATTGACACCGATTGCAATGGAACAGAAACCGAAAAGAGTCGGCAGATTGTCTTTTAGTCCCCGCGGGAGAATCTTTCCAAGATATGTTCCCAGTAGACCGCCAAGCAGCACGGCGGCACAGTTTGTCAAAACCCCAATCGGCATATGTCAACCTCACATTCTTTCTTGTTACCAATCTTTTACCGCACCGTCAAAGGCACGGCGGGCAGCGTTGCTGCCACGTTCCCTCGCCGGATAAAGCTCCTCAGCATCATCTGCCAGCTCCACGCCAATGCCGGGAGCATCGGGGATGAGCATACAGCCGTTCTCATAACGCAGCGGCTCCTTGACCATCTTATCCTCTGCACCGTTCAGACAGAAACCGGGAAGTTCCTGAATGCCCAGATTCGGAATGGAAGCGCAAATCTGCAAACAGGCCGCCGTAGAGACCGGGCCAAGCGGATTGTGCGGAATCACTAGAACATCATGTGCTTCTGCCAGTGCAGCAATCTTCTTGCTGGTAGTGATGCCGCCCACAGCGCACACATCGGGACGGATATACTGGCAGACATGGCGAGCCATCAGCACTTCGCACTCACGCAGGTCAATGGCACGTTCGCCAGTAGCAATCGGCACACCGATTTTGCTTGCAACTTCGGCCATAGTATCTACATTGTCCGGCGGAACAGGGTCTTCCAGAATCATCGGACGGTAAGGCTCAACTGCACGACCAAAAGCGACCGCCTCCGGCAGTGTCATGCCGCGATGAACTTCCAGAATGAAATCGAAATCAGGGCCGACCGCTTCCCGGCAGACACGCACCTTTTCAACTTCCCGCTCGATGCGGCTGGAAAAGAACTCGCCCTTGCCGTCCGGAGAACTTGTGGGGCCGTTGCAGAAAATTTTAGCCGCAGTAAAGCCCATCTGCTGCAACTGCTGATACTGTGCAGCCAGCTCATTCTTATCTTCCGTGATGTGCATCACCGAAGCATAGACGCGCACCTTATCACGGGTCTTACCGCCCAGCAGTTCATAGACAGGAACACCCAGTGCTTTGCCTTTGATATCCCACAGCGCAATGTCAATGGCAGAAATTGCGCTCATGATGACCGAGCCACGGAAATAGACCGACCTCAGAAAATTTTGATTGAAGTCTTCAATTCGGAAGGGGTCTTTTCCAATGAGATAGTCGGCAAATTTTTCAATTGCTGCTGCGGTCGCCTGCAGATAGCCCCAGTTGCCCGCTTCGCCCAAGCCCACGATACCAGCATCGGTATAGACTTGAACAAACAGATAATGCTTGGCAAAGCGCAGTTTTACATCTGTGATCTTCATGAATTATCCTCCTGCAAATGTTCCCGGAAGAACTGGATATGTTTTTTGAGTGCGCGCTCCCAACCGGGAGTGCGGTTTGTCGTGAACCCGTGCATGGCTTCCGGGATCCGCTGTGCTGTTACGCAGACACCTGCCTTGACCAGACGCAATGCAAAAGCTTCTGTATCGTCTCGCAGACTATCCTCGCCTGCGGAAAGGATAAGACACTCAGGAAATGCAGCAAGTGCAGTCTCATCTGCCTTGAGCGGCGAACACAGCGGATCGGCAGGATCGGCATCGCCAACATAAAAATCGGTATACAGTTTCTCCGTCTGGGCGCGTTTGACCCAGAATTCGTTAGTCTGCAACTCCGGTGAGAGCCGATTTACAGGATCGACCGTGTTGTCCACAGGAAAATATTCAAGCAATGCGCAGCAGGGCTTCAGGTGATGCGCTTCCGCATCTTTGATAAGTGCGGCAGCGACAAGATTTCCGCCTGCGCTGTGACCAGCCAGCACGATTTTTTGAGGGTCGATTCCAAGTTCTTCCGCATGATCAAAGGCGTAAGCGATGATACCGTACGTCTCCTCGACTGCTGCCGGAAACGCCTGTTCCGGTGCAAGGCAGTAGTCCACATCCCAGACAAGGCAGTTCAGCTGCTCCATCAGGGTGCAGCAATAGCGGCGGTCACGGTCAGTGCGGCCCTTGATAAAGCCGCCGCCGTGGAAGTTCAACAGCAGGGTTACTTTGGCAGGCAGATGTTCCGGACGTTCCTCGAACACATGGACTTTGCGGCCATCGGCCACTTCGACCCACATTTCTTTTTCGGTGCCGGGCAGAGCGGCCAGCTCTTCCGGGCTGACCGGACCAAATCGGTCGCGGCTGCGCACGGTATTGGCCATAGCGACTTTTTCTTCTAACGTCATAGGATTTTGCGCTCCTTTTCACAGGATCAGAATGCAGGAAGCACCGTCATGGTGTAGAAAATATAGACGAAGGGTAGGATCAGCGTGATGAGTGCACCGCTCTTGACGATGGCTTTCAGGTCGTAACCGCCGTCTGCCATGCACATGGGCACTGCGGGGGTAGCCATCGGGGTCAGGAAGGCAGTCAGAGAACCGGCATTGACAAGAATCACAAGGCCGGTGGGATTTGCGCCCAGAGCGGAGCAGGTCAGCAGGCAGATAGGAACGAAGACTGCGGAGACAGAACGGTTCAGCATGAACTGAGTGAGCAAGAAGGGGATGATAAAGAACAGGGCACCGAGGACATAGTTGTTGTGAGTACCACCAACGACTGTTGCCAACGTCTGACCGATCATGTCACCTGCACCGGTATTGGTCAGTGCAGTACCCAGAGCCAGTGCGCCGACAAAGAGCATCAGCATATCCCAAGGAATATCGCGGAGAGCGGACTTCTGATCGACTACGCCGAACAGAACCATCAGCAGACTGCCGACCAGCGCAACGAACCAAGTGGTCAGATGCAGCTGAGGTGCAAAGATCAGGCAAATAATCGTTGCAAAGAACAGGAAGATACCAATCTTATCCACAACAGGGCTGAGCTTCTGCTGAGCTTTGCCAGAATCCTTTTTCTCCAGTGCCTCAATGGGAACGACCGGCTGCTTCGGAGTAAACTTCGGGCCAAGGAAAATTGCCCAGAGAGGAACAACGATAAGGACAGGCCATGCGGCGATCGTAAAATCAATGGGACGGACACTCATTCCAGTAAAGCCATAGGTTTCCATGAAACCAGTGAACTGACCAGCCATCTGGATAGAGGTTGCCAGTGGAAGGATACCGCAGCAAGCCACACAGACGACCATAATGGGGAACATATACTGCGTACGGCTGTTTCCGGTCTTGTCGCACAGTGCTGCCAGCAGAGGGCTGATGATCGCATAAACGACCATGGGGCTGGAAATGAAGTTGGTGAGCAGAACTGCCAGAAGGATGTAACCAAAGTAAGCCATTTTGAAGCTGCCATGCGTCAGCTTCATGATGCTGTTACACATACCGTCCACCAGAGAGGTACGGCGGAAACCCGCTGCTACAATAAACATACATGCCATCAGCAGGGTGTTCACATTAGAAAAGCCGGACAATGCACCGGCATCATCAATACAGCCGGTGATGTACAGGGCGGCCATTGAGATCAATGCAGTAAGCCACATGGGGATCTTGTTCAGCATATAGCTGACCAGCGTTGCCGCAAAGATCACCATACAGATGATCATTTGAGTATTCATAGATTTGTTTTCCTTTCCTGATATGAAAACGGTTCGATTTCAATTCGCTTGCTGCCCGGGCAGGCTCATTGTGGACATTTTAACAAAGCAAATTTACTCTGTCGATGCAAAAATTTGTATCTTTTGGCACCCGTACAGAAATCAAATCTTGTCAGGAAAGCTATGACATCCTGAAATATCAGAATAAAATCCAAATATTTCCCCTGTGCGCTTTGCCAAATCGAGAGACTCTCCCTTAGTCAAAATGTCAAATTCTAAGTAAAAAATTTATTGATAGGCCTCAAAAAATCAGTTGACAGGAGATATTTTATCGTTTATTCTGAAAAAGACGATTCACCAATGGAGCACACTCCAAAGATTTGACATAGGGAAAATATTTGGATTTTGGGAGAGAAAGAGATGGATTTAGCCAATTACAAAATGGAATGGCCGCGTGAGAGGCTTACTGTGCGATGCTTTGCACACGATATCATGAATTATCGTTACCACTGGCATCCAGACGAATATGAGCTTAACATTTTGCTGCATGGCAGTCAAGAGTACTGCCGTGGAACGCAGAATGTTGTACTGGAGGAGGATGACGTTCTGCTCACTCCGCCGGGAGTAGGACACGCCTCCTTTGGTCAACAGGCAAATACTACTGCCATCGTCCTGCATTTTTCAGCTACAGCGATTCGTCCATTGCTTAAAAAGGGTGGCGTCTACCACTTTCCTTCCTGTCTTTCAAACGCTGGAACACACACAGAAGAACGCTACCGTCATATTCGATTTTATGCCAGCCAGATTTTCATGCTGATGCAGCAGAACAGTCCATATGCACAGCTGGCTGTCAAGGCAAGCCTCGACTTGCTGCTCGTTATACTATGCACAGAGTTTGAGCCACAGCGATTGAACGAAATGCCGGAAGATGAGCAAAGACGTTCTGCAATTCGCCGCCTTTTAGCATATATTGAAGAACATTACGCAGAAAAGCTCACTCTTGAAAATCTTGCAGATTTTGCCCAGTACAACCGAACCTATGTTTCAACCCTGTTCAAACAGGTGGTTGGTGTTAATTTTCATGAATATCTGAGCCGTGTGCGCTTCCAGCACGCTTTGAGTGACTTGGCATTGACCAATGATGGCCTGACAGATATTGCTTTGCGCAATGGTTTTGCCGATTTGAAAACCTTTAATGCACGTTTTCGCTCCACACTGCACCGCACACCCACCGAGTATCGTGCGCAGCTGTCCCCCGATCGGGTGATGCGAGTCGACAGTCGTAAATTTCTTCCGTCCGAAGACCCGATTTTGCAGGCCAAATTGCGAGCATATCTAAAGGTAGGGTGCTAAAATGGCTGAAATCACCGGAGTGGCTGCTATTTCACATTGGGATATCTTTCAAAATTGTCCTTGCAAACCCCTATGAAGTGTGGTATATACATTATACGAAGCAACATCCTGAATGAACGACCTACCGTTCGATGATATATAAAAGAAAGGTGCTTGCTATGAATGCTGTGATTTATGCCCGCTATTCCAGTGACAACCAGCGCGAAGAATCCATCGAAGGTCAGATTCGGGAATGCACAGCCTACGCAGAAAGAAACGGTATCACGGTGGTCAGGCACTACATTGACCGTGCATTCTCCGCTAAAACAGATCATCGCCCGGATTTTCAGCAAATGATTCGGGACAGCAACAAAAAATTGTTTGAAATCGTTCTGGTCTGGAAGTTTGACCGCTTTGCCCGGAATCGTTTTGACAGTGCGAACTACAAGATGATTCTGAAAAAGAACAATGTACACCTGATATCGGTCATGGAGCCGATTGCTGAAGGCTCGCAAGGTATTCTTGTGGAAACACTGCTGGAAGGCATGGCAGAATACTACTCTGCTGAGCTATCTGAAAAGGTCATCCGTGGTCAGACGGAAAATGCCCTGAAAGGCAAATGCACAGGCGGCACCGGAACGATTGGCTATAAAATCGACGCAGATAAGTTCTATCGTATCGACCCACTGGTCGCTCCACTTGTATTAGAGGCTTTTCAGCGCTACGATAATGGTGAGAAAATCGTTGAGATTCTGAACTATCTCAACGCAAAAGGCGTTCGTAATATGCTGGGTGGAAAGCTGACGTGCAGCAGCATGAACACCATGTTGAAGAACCGCCGTTACATTGGAGAGCTTTCTTTCCGGGATACCGTTGTGCCAGATGCGATTCCTGCTATCGTCCCGAAAGACCTGTTTGACCGTGTTCAAAAGCGTTTGGAGAAAAACAAGCGCGCACCGGCTCACGGAAAGGCAGATGAGGAATACTTGCTGACTACCAAGCTGTTCTGTGGCAAGTGCGGAGCATTGATGTTTGGCGAAAGCGGAACAAGCGCCACTGGACGAACCTACTATTACTATAAATGTGCTACTGCCAAGCGGCGCAAAGGCTGCAATAAGAAAACCGTACAAAAGGAGTGGCTGGAGAATCTGGTCGTCCAAGAGACGATGAAGCTGATTCATGATGATGCAGTTATCGAAAGAATCGTTCAGCTGGTCATGGATTTCCAGAATCAGGAGAACACTACGATTCCGCTCTTGGAAAAGCAGCTCCGAGAGGTGGACAGGAAACTGGACAACCTGATGAAAGCAATCGAGGAAGGCTTATTCACCCGAACGACCAAGGAACGTCTGGATGCCTTGGAAGCTCAGAAGGATGAGCTGACTGCAAAAATCGCTGATGAAAAACTGCGAAAGCCATCCTTCAATGCCGATTTCATCCGGTTCTGGCTGATGAAATTCAGAAAGTTCGATATATCGCAGCAAAAACAGCGCAAAGCACTGATTGAGATTTTTGTGAACGCGATTTTCCTGTATGATGACCGGATGCTGATCACGTTCAACTACAAGGATGGCTCTCAAACCATCCGCTTTGAGGATGCCTTGACTACCACAGAAACAGTGGGAAATAGTTCGGATTTGTCCGGCTCTGCTCGATCCTGCAAACGCACGTTGATTCGGTAAGGATCAGCGTGCGTTTTTGTTTTGCTTGTGAAACTGCCGGTAAAAATCCGAATGTGTGCAAAAACTGCGCACACTGCAAGACCGTTTTCCAAAAACAGAGCAGCCTTTTTCTATTCCCTCCCCTTTTGCGGGATTGATAAAAGCCCACAAGTGCGGTATACTGAATAGTACTTTATTCGAGCGAAGTAAGGAGGTGCGGCCCATGGCGATCGGTGTGCCCCGCCCGCTGGCGATAGAAAAACCGCAGGCCGTAGATCTTGTACAGGCGGCGCGGTATTTCGGCGCGCACGGCGAGCCGGACGCCGCCACGCTGGCACTGCTGCAAAAATGCGCCGTGCCGCTGCTGGCGGCGGCGATGCCCCGGGCGGTGTGGCTGCTGGCAGACACCCCCGCCCTGACCGAGGCCGGGCTTCTGCCCGGTGAGGATGTGCACAAGCACCTGACCGGCTGCGGGCAGGCCATTCTGCTGGCAGTGACGCTGGGTCCCGGGGTGGATGCTCAGATCCGTCGGGCGGGCGTGGGCGATATTGCCGCCGGGGTAGCCTCCGATGCCTTGGGCAGCGCACTGGCCGAGCAGGCCGCCGATGCCGCCGAGGCGCAGCTGCGCCAGTGGGCGGCCACGGAGGGAAAGTATCTGACCGGGCGCTTTTCGCCCGGCTACGGCGATTGGGACATCGCGGTGCAGCCGATGGTGGCAGCGGCACTGGACACCGTGCGCAAGGCCGGGCTGTGTGTCACCGACACCAACCTGATGACCCCGCGCAAGAGCGTGACCGCCCTGCTGGGGGTCAGCGACCACCCGGTAAAAGGACAACTGGCCGGGTGCGGCCATTGTGTGCTGCGCACCCGCTGCGAATACAGAAAGAGGGGAAAGACCTGTGCAAGTGAATGAACTTTTCAGACAGAGCAATACCATCCTGCTGGACGGCGGCATGGGCACCATGCTGCAAGCTGCCGGGCTTAAGCTGGGCGCACGCCCGGAAGAGCTGAACATCACCGACCCGGCGCTCATCGAGGGCATCCATGGGCAGTACGCTGCGGCGGGCAGCCGCATCGTCAACGCCAACACCTTTGGCGCTTCTGCCCACAAGCTGGCAGGCAGCGCTTACACGCTGGAGCAGGTCATCACCGCAGGCATTGAAAACTGCAAGCGCGCCTGCGCGCCCTACGGTGCGCTGACCGCGCTGGACGTAGGCCCGCTGGGCGAGCTGCTGGAGCCCAGCGGAACGCTGGCCTTTGAGGATGCTGTGGCTGAGTATGCCCGCATCGTCAAGGCAGGCGAAGCCGCCGGGGCAGACCTGATCTTTTTTGAGACCTACACCGACCTGTACGAGTTGAAGGCCGCCCTGCTGGCTGCCAAGGAGAATACTCATCTGCCCATTCTGGCCAGCATGAGCTTTGAAGCGGGCGGGCGCACCTTTACCGGCTGCACAGTGGAAAGCTTTGCCGCCACCGCCCGGGGCTTGGGGGCAGACGCCGTGGGCATCAACTGCTCGCTGGGACCCAAAGAGATCTTCCCCATGGCAAAGCGGCTGGCCGAGGCCGTGCCCGGCAACTTCCCGGTGTTCGTCAAGCCCAACGCCGGTCTGCCCCGGGCGGACGGCAGCGGCTACGACATCACCCCGCAGCTGTTCGCCTTGCAGATGAAGCCCTACCGGGAGCTGCACCTGTTTGCTGCCGGCGGCTGCTGCGGCACCACCCCGGAGTTCATCAAGCTGCTCAACGGCACCTTTGCAGGCTGCACCCCGGGGCGTCCCGCGCACCGGATGCCCTCGGTGCTGTGCACCCCGGTGGACACAGTTACGGTGGACGGCATCACGGTGGTGGGCGAGCGCATCAACCCCACCGGCAAAAAGCGCTTCCAGCAGGCATTGCGGGAAGGCGACATGAACTATGTGCTGGAGCAGGCCGTCAGTCAGGCAGAGGCCGGTGCGCAGATCCTGGACGTGAACGTGGGCGCACCCGGCGTAGACGAGCCGGTGCTGATGGAGCAGGTGGTCAAGGCGCTGCAAAGCGTGACCAGTTTGCCCCTGCAGCTGGACTCCTCCAACGTGGAGGCGCTGGCGCGGGGTCTGCGGGTGTACAACGGCAAGCCCATCGTCAACTCCACCAACGGCGAGCCGGAAAAGCTTGCCGCCATCCTGCCGCTGTGCAAGAAGTACGGTGCCGCCATCGTGGGTCTGGCCATCGATGAAAAAGGCATCCAGCCCAAAGCCGCAGACCGTGTGGCCATTGCCCGCCGCATCACCGAAGCGGCGCTGGCAGCAGGCATTCCCCGGGAGGATATCTACATCGACTGCCTTACCCTGACCGCCAGCGCCCAGCAGGAAGATGTGCTGGCCACGGTACAGGCGCTGGAAGCCTGCAAAAAGGAGCTGGGAGTGCGCACCGTGCTGGGCGTGTCCAACATCAGCTTTGGTCTGCCCTGCCGCACCTACCTGAACACCACCTTTTTGACCATGGCCATGTACGCCGGGCTGGACCTTGCCATCATGAACCCCTCCAGTGAGGAGATGATGGCGGCGGTGTACGCCTACAACGTGCTGACCAACCGGGACAAGCAGAGCACAAAGTACATCGAGCGCTTTGCCGACCGCGTGCCCGCCAGCACTGCGCTGGCACAGGCTGCAAAGACCGTGCCTGCCGCCAGTGCCGCCGAAGCAGAACTTACCGGCCCCTACGCCGCCCTGATGAAAGCGGTGGAAAAGGGCTTGAAGGGTGACGCCGCCGCCCATACCCGCGCCCTGCTGGCAGAAAAGCAGCCGCTGGAGGTGGTGGACGAAGCCTTGATCCCCGCTTTGGACATCGTGGGTGCCAAGTACGAAAAAGGCACCCTGTTCCTGCCGCAGCTGCTGCAGGCTGCCAGCGCCGCCCAGAGCGCCTTTGAGGAGATCAAAACTGCCATTGCCCAAAAGGGCGAGAGCAGCGCCAGCAAGGGGCGTATCGTCCTTGCCACCGTCAAGGGCGATGTGCACGACATTGGCAAGAACATCGTCCGGGTCATTCTGGAAAACTACGGCTTTGAGGTGCTGGACCTTGGCCGGGACGTACCGGTGGAGACGGTGGTGGACACCGTGCGGGAAAAGGACGTGCATCTGGTAGGCCTTTCGGCGCTGATGACCACCACCCTGAAAAGCATGGAGGAGACCATCGCCGCCCTGCACGCCGCTAAGCTCGACTGCAAGATCATGGTGGGCGGTGCCGTGCTGACCCCGGAATACGCCGAGAAGATCGGCGCAGACTGGTACGCCAAGGACGCTAAGCGCAGCGCCGACATCGCCAAGGAGTTCTTTGGAGTGTAACGCGGAATATTTCAGATTCAGACTGCTGAGAAGCGCGGACTTTTCAGCAGTCTTTTTTCATGGGCAGGGCGTTTATTTGCAAACTGTTCAAATTTACCACAAAGAATTGCCACGATTGTCTGGCATAATAAGGGTGCACTCAGGGAGAACGGAACGGACATCCCCCATAACCTCCGAAAGGTTCTCCCCGCAAGCCCATGCAGGCACATTTTCCTGCGGGTGCGGCCGCAGCAGCGGCGCACAGCAGGCCCATAAAAAACTGTCTCCCGTTTCTATGCGAGGCAATAGCCAGAACGGCGGACAGACTACCAAATCCCTCCTGATCAAGCCGCAATGTTCAGGGGTTCCTATACAGCAGGCAGTGTCGCTTTCCTCCTCCTTTCCACGACACTGCCTGCTTTTTGTTTGCGCTGTTTCAAATCGGCTACCGGGCTAACCTTACCACAAGCCACATGATACTGTTCCGGGGCGTGCAGTACGATATTGTTCACATCGACCCGTTCGAGGGCTACAAGGCAGACTTGAAGCTGTATTGCAAGCGAAAAAACAAATGAAATGGCGGCAAACTCCAAAAGCCTGCCGCCGTTTTTGTTATTTTATAAACTCATATTCAAAAAGCACTGGGACGATTTCAGAATTGTAATAGTCTTTGACAAGCGTTTTCAAGCCCGCAAGAGCAGTATGCAATTCCACGTTATCCCAAATTGTATTGCCCGTCGTTTCGTCAACGTGCGATGTATCCAGTTCAGCGTAAATCTGATATACACCATATGTCAAAGAAGGGCTATAATTTTCTGCTTTCTTTGCCCATTGCAGAACCGTTTCCCATTGATTCAAAATAGCCTTTTCCCTATCACCGGGGATAAGCCCCTTTATATCGCGCAGGGCGATTGTTTTTCCGTTTGTACCGTCAAGGCAAAGTTCATCGCGATAAAACCGCCCATCGCTCCCCGTGAATGTGCGCATATGGTTCTGCATTTCTGTACAGGTGAAAAGCAGGCATTTCAAGAGGAATTGCGCAAGTTTACCACTTGCAACGTCCGCATTGTATCTGTCCGCGCCATCCGCCGACTTCATAATGCGAGCACGTTCCGTCCATGCTCTGTTATATGTAATATAGCGTGAAGCGCAAAACATAGGAAGTTTTTCAAGATAGTTATCTTTACGCAGGAAAAAACCGTTTCCATCATAGCGAGCCGCTATCAAAAGGCTAGAATCCAAGTCTGGGTTATCAAATCCCGAACTGTGTGCGACCATATATCCCATTATATCGGGTGCGGTTGCGAGCTTGTTTCGTTGTTTGCCGCCTACCTTTTCAAGACCATTTAACCCTGCAAGAATACCCGTCCGCTGCTCATCTGGTATAGGGCGTTTGTCATAATATATTTTGCTGTATGTTGTAAAGACCTGTTTTACAGGGAGCAGTCCACACGAAACCAACGTGCCTGTGTTATCGTCTATATCATAAGCCGCTATTTCAATTTCCTTTCTGCTGTCAGCTATATTTTGCCAATATGCGCACATAATGCAAGCGTCAATATTAGTGTGAAAATGGCGGCGATTGTATGCAAATCCTTTGACAAATTTCCTGTCAATTAAATGTTGCGCTTTCCAATACTTGACAGGAGAATACACTATATAGCTATCTGTTGGTTGCCGCAAATAATATTTAAAACCAGACCAAATGAAAACGTTTCCTAAATCGTTGGACGCTGTTCCTTTGACTTCTTTTTTCATTTCAGTTACTACATAGCTTTGTTTCCAAGTAGATGATTTTTTGCTTTGTCCCTGTCGTTGGTGTTCGGCAGAAGTTGTTTCTGCATACGGTGGATTTTCAAACAATATAATCGTGCATTGTGGGTTGGCAATGTATTGCTTTATGACCGGATTTTCTATATATTCTTTGCTTAAAGCGTCTGCGCCCGAAACTAGCCCGGCGTTAAATGTGTCTGTCATTTCAATAGGCGGGATAATGTGCCGAACCTTTGCCCCTAACAATTCTTGAAGTACCTTGTACTCATAATATTCTACTGTTGAAACAACACAATGTGAAAGTTCCTCGTCTGTCAAACCTGCTTCAAGGTTTCCTGTTCCGGCGCACCTGTCAAGAATGATATAGTCATTTCCGGTGGGAACACGGGCGATTGCAGCCCGCACCAATTCAAGGGACTTTTCGGCATACAGCTTGTGCGTGTAAAATGCCCCCAAGTTCTTTTTCTGAAGCGTGTCATTTAGCTTATCCATCAAATAATTAAATTTGACATTTGTTTGCCCGGTATAAGGGTAAATGTACCGTTCAAAATGAACGGGTTTTCTAATTTCTTCTGCTATTTTTCAGTGTCTTATTGCAGATTTAAGCGACAAATAAGCGACAAGCCACAAGGTACGGTGTCAAGATATTCGAAGAAAGTACAAAATATAGTATTAAAATCAAAGAAACAGCCCTGTATTTGGTATCGAAATCAAATACAGGGCTGTTGAGATATACTCTTTTTCAGAAGTTCGATGTACACGGAACCCGTCTTGCTCCCGAATTGATTGACCAGTTCGTTGAAGTGATCACCCCATTGCCGATTACTCCTACCGCTGGAAGCTGAACACCGGCTGTAAGAAGTCCAAAGGGAAGAAATCTCCTCCCAGCAGACAGAACCCATCCACATTCTCCCCTGTCCTGTGCAGCAACAGCCTTCTGGATTGCAGGGTGAGCAGCTGTGCCGGGTTATCCGGGCAGCAAATTTCTGTCCGTTCCGTGCTCTTTGGTACTTCCAATTCCCAACAGGGCTTGCTTTCGCCCCAGCATTCCCGACCGTCGCGCAGCAGTGTCAGGTTCAGCATCAGGGTCTCGTACAGATTATCGCCCTGTGCCTGAATAAAACCGATCTTGCCCAGCCACCCGGCTCCTACGGATGGAAGTCCCTTTCCTTTTGGCTTTGCGGAGGTGTCATCATAGCCGTTCACGCATAGCAGCCACCGCGCCGCCTGCGGATAGCTCAGCTGCTCCTTGCTCTGCCCCGCATACAGCGGAAAGAGCCGGAGTTTATTGCTGCTTTCCGACATTTCACCGTTGAGTTTGGCCGCGCCGTATTCCGTGCCGATCTTTGCCTGCGGCACCTGCCAGAAGGGGTGTGTCGGGTGGAACAGCCAGAAGCGGTCCTTCCACTGCTCCAGATAATCCCGGACAGGCTCTGCCGGGAAATGCCCAAGCTGCCACAGCGCGCTCCAGCGCTCCAGTGCATCATCGCTCTGCATCAGCGGGCGGGGCTCTCCCTTTGCATCCACCCGGGAAAACACGGTGAACAGCACCGCCAGCAGCAGCCGCGGCACGGCGGCGTTCTGGGTGGGCATCTCGCCCGCAAGGTCCGCATAATCCTGCGCCGACACCAGCGCCTCGGTCAGGGACACCTCCCGCACCGTGTTGTCCCGCAGCCGCACCCGTATCCACGGTTCGGTCAGCAGGTTGAATTCAATTTTCTTCATCCGTCTCCTCCTTTTGGTAATACAGGCCGTTTTCACGGTCATAACAAAGTTCCATGCCCGCAAGCCGGGCAGTCAGGTTTTCATCCAGCAGCAGGATCAGTTCTCCGTGCAGCAGCGGCGACAGCTGCCACGCCGCAAGACGGCTGCGGTTGTCCGCTTCCAACTCCCGGATGACCCCGTCCACCTTCCACGCCTTGCCGAACACCGCCGGGAGCCGCAGCTTCTGCCGGGCGATCTTCAGTGCCGTTTCCGGCGGGGGCGGGCTGTCGACAGCTACGGCACTGCCGCCCTCCTGCCACGGCAGAAAGTGGATGCTGCCGTCTGCCCGACACTGCATTACCAGCACCTCTACCGAGGGGTCGCCGTCCCGCACTGCCGCCCGCGCTGCCGGGTCGGAGCAGGCGCCCTCGTTCTGCATCCAGTCGTCCAGCGTGTTCAGCTGCGCCAGCCGGTGCGTTTCCGGCTGCGGCACAAGGTACGCCTCGGCGCGTGCTTTCTTTTTCTCCTGTGTCTGCTCATATACGCAGCGCATTTCCTCACCCTGCGCCCCGCCGGGAACTTCCCGCTCCCAGCCGTAGACCCGCTGCACCAGCGGAGAGATCTCCTCCGGCAGCCGAATGCTCCGGGGCAGAAAGTTCCGGGTGCGCCAGAGCATCCACTGTCCATATACCGCCTCGCTGCCTGCGTCAAAGGCATCTTCCCCGGTGTCCAGCACCGCGCAGCAGGCCTGCTGCAACGGAGCGGGGCGGCTGCGGTGGTGGCGGTGCAGCCGTCCAATGCGCTGCAGCAGCAGATCCATGGGGCAAAGCTCTGTGACAAGAACGTCCAGATCAATGTCCAGCGACTGCTCCATCACCTGCGTGCCCACCACGATCAGGTCGTTCCGGCACTCCGGTGCAGAGCCCTTGCCAATGCGTGCCATCAGCTGGTTTTCCCGCGCCGCACGGTCCGGCATCAGGAACTGCGCATGGAACAGCTGTACCTCTTTGTCCGGCAGGCTTTCCCGCAGCAGCTGCGCGATCTTCTGCGCTTTTTTGACCGTGTTTACGATCCCCCCCGCGCAGCCGCCCTCGACCAGTTTCCGGCGCAGCAGCGCGGGCAGCTCCGGCTCTGTGAGCGTGGTCAGCTGCACCGTTTGACCGGGTGCGTCCGATGGGATGGCCGTTTGCTTTACCTCTGCGCCATCCGTCCATGTCAGCAGCGGATAGCCGCAGCTGGTTTCCCATGGGGCGTCCGGGGCGGCCTTTTTCTGCCGGTAGGCCTCGACCAGCTCTGTGCGCCGCCGGGCGGGCAGGGTGGCCGACAGCAGAATGACCGGCACCTTGTACCAGCCCAGCCATTCCAGTGCGCGGTCCAGATAGCAGTTCATGTAGGTATCGTAGGCGTGGCACTCATCAATAATGACCACCTTGCCCGCAAGCCCCAGATGCCGCAGCATAACGTGCTTCTGGGCAAGTGCCGCCAGCAGCAGCTGATCCACTGTGCCAATCACGAAGTTTGCCAGCAGTGCCTGCTTGTTTCCCCGAAACCACTGGTGTACCTGCACCTGATGCTCTTCCTGCGCGTCCTCCTCCAGCTGCACCCCGCGCCCCTGCAGCCGCAGATAGCACTCATTCAGTTCCGCCATGCCGTGCGCCAACTTTATAGCCTGCGGCAGCGTCTCCTCAGACTGCGTGTCTGCCCAGCCAAGCAGCCGGGGAAAGATGCCGTTTGCCGTGGCCTGTGTGGGCAGCCCGAAAAAGACACCGCCCAGCCCGAACCGGCTGGCCATGATCTCCGCAGCGGCCAGCGCCGCCTCGGTTTTGCCCACGCCCATCTGTGCTTCCAAAATCAGAATGCCCGGTTCCGCTGCGGTATCCACAGCCTCCAGAACAGCCCTCTGCACCGCATTGGGCGCAAAGCCGAACCGCACCGCAAACTCCTGCGGGTCTGCGATGCCCGGCTGTGCCTCCCACGGGAAGGGCAGCGCCAGCTTTTCCCAAGCCCTGTCCACCCGCGCCGGGTAATCCTGCATGCTGCCCAGCTCCTCTACCGGGATCAGGGGGAAGTATTCCGTATTGCTGGCGATCCAGTCTGCCATGATCAGAAGTCCGGTCAGAAGCACTTCCTCCTGCGGGTCCAGGTCGTACAGTTCCGCCGTATCATCAAAGCCGCAGTCCTGCAAAACAGTCATGAGCAGTTCTGTCCAAAAGCTCTCCCAGACCTTTTCCTGTCCCTTGGGGTAGTAGTTGCTCTCCCAGCACTCCAACTGATCATCGACCGCCGCACAGCTCTGTGGCCTGCCGTGATGCGCCCCCACAATGGAGGCTATCCCGCCGGGACAATCATTCCACAGCAGGATTGCCTCGCCCGCCCGGGCATGCGGCGACTCCCGGCGGTTCTGTTCAGGACAGTCCAGCGGCGTCAACATTTCCAGCCGCTGCCGCGCCTCCGGCAGAGTGCGCAGAATATTTGCCTGAAAGGCTACCGTAGCCTTGCCTATATCATGGATCCCGCCCAGAAACCGGGCATGCGCGAGCAACGCTTCCTCGCGCTCAAAGCCCATGGCCCGTTTTGCACTTTCCGGGAGCCACTGCCGGACCAGCCGTTCCATGATGCCCGCCGTATCCCACAGGTGCATCCAGAGCGGCAGCCACAGGCTGGTATTCTCCGGGTCCGTTTTACCAGCCAAAAGCCTTGTTTTATTCAACGTCCAGCGCATTTTTGCTCCTTTTCCGGTGTGTACTTTCCGTGTACCGAGCATAGCAGATAATGTGTACTATAATCCGTACTTTTTGCATTTTATCTCCGCAAATGAAAAAAGCGGCACACCGGGTCGTGCCTCATCAAAACGAAAGTGTCCTCGCAAGGTAAAGAAACCTGCTATTTATAGCCCGGTTCCGTTTTCTGTTTCAAAGATACGCTTCTGCCCTTCTGCTGTCAATGACGCTGCGCCAATTCATTAAAGCTACAAAAAACGATTTCTTTTTTGTATAAAAAGCCGCCCCGGCTTCCTGCTATGGAAACCGGGGCGGTTCGTTTACTTTATGGGTGCTTTTTCAGGCGCTCAATACCTACCAACTGGCATTCAGTTTTTGAAGTTTTAGTCATATCTGTATTTAGAGGACTTTCCGTACACTTTTCGGAGCGATTTTTTCAGGCTGACCACCGTTTCTTTGATGATCTTTGCTTCATCGGCGGAGCAATCTGCAAGCTGTTCGGTCATCCAGCTGTCGAACACCGGCTTTGCTTTTTTGATCTCGATGCACAGCAGCTCGTCTGCGGAGCAGTCCAGTGCGTTAATGATGTCGATCAGCGTTTTCAGGCTAGGCACCGAGTTGCCCGTCTCGATATGGCTGATGTGCGTAACTACCACGCCGACCTCATTGGCCAGCTGCTCCTGCGTCATGCCCTTTGCAAGGCGGCAGGCACGGATGCGTTTTCCGATGTCGGCGTAGTCCACCATAGTACAAGTACCCTCCGTTTTGTGAAGTGATACTTGTATTGTATGTGCAATCGACCGGGATTGTAATAATCTGAAAGTGCAGTGGACTTATAAATACTAATCGTTCAGAAATACTTTAACTTCCTGCTTTCCGTCAATCGTTGTCACAGCAGTAATGGCATCCGGGCGGAAGGAGTCTCCCGGATAATGCATTTCCAATTTCAGATTGACTTTTTTCCCAGCTTCCACTTCCTGTGCCAGTTTATTCTCAAAATTTTTGAATTCGTTCCGATTTAGTCCAGAATCCTGCGGAATGAGATTTTCCAAATCGTTTGCCCCATCAAAGCGATCTGCAATTGCATGACCTCGATCATCGGTACTTTTTTCATATCCTTTTCCAATGTCATGGATGCTGTCTTTAATTTGCAGACGACCATCATGCTCTTTCAGATGCAGGTTTCCTTCGGCTGTAAACAGCCTTCCAAGGTGATCGGTAGTGTACTCATATCCGTTTCTTTTATACTCTGCATCCGTCAAAAGATCCTGCTCCATACGGTACGGCATTCCATCATCGTTATTTTTGTATTCCAGCTCTTTTTCTAGCTCTGCAAATGACTTTTCCGTAGCAGCATCCAGTTTTTCTTCTGCCTTTTCTATCACGCCTTTCTGTAGACGTTCAAATGACCGTTTGACGACATCATCCAACCCAATGTGCATTTTTGCTTCCATCGGTTTCGCTTCTGAGATTTCTCGCCTCACAGCACACGACCTCCCTGCTGTTCAAAATTCGTCCTTAGATTATCTACAGCCTTTGCATCCGGGTTCAGGCTCATGCCCATGCTTATCACGCTATTTAGCACCCAGTCTGCAGCAGCAGCTTTCAGGCCGTACTGTCCCTGCAGCTGTTCCAGAAATTCTTTACGGGGTGTGAGCGATTTTTTAGCTGCGGCACAGTAATCAACGACTGTACCGATCCCACCAAAGAAATCGAACACAGCTTTCCGAGTCTTAGCCACATCCAGTTCGCCGCCTGCAAAAACCCGTTCCAGGTAGCGACTGTCCTCAGGCTTCAGCACAGTCTCATGGCGTTTCAGCCAGAGCTTCAGCTGCTCCATCTCCGAACTGCTCAGCGGTTTCAACTCTTTGCCCACTGCCAGTTGTCCGAATACAAACTCTGCGTTGATTTCATGCGGCATTTTTGAAGGCTTGTGGTAAACAGCATTTTCCGGCATGGGATACGCCTCAATCTTGCAGAGCACTGCCTCCGGCCACTCGTTCTGGTAAACGGCAGCCACACCCAGCGGCAGCTTGGACAATTCGTCGATCTGTGCCTCCTTCAGGGCGGCAGACTTGCCTACCAGCTTGCGATCTTCTTCGTCCGGCAGGCGCAGAATAATTTTGGTGTTCGTGTTGCGGATGACCGACATATCCAGCAGTCCGGGTGCCTGGTCTGCAATGATAAACCCCTCACCATAAGTACGCATTTCCGCAATGGCATTTGCCAGCATTTCCACCGACTTGCCCTGCAAATTTGCACCTTCCTGTGATTGCTCTGCCGAGGTCTTGCGCAGCAGGTTGTGCGCTTCTTCCAGCACTGTGACATGGCGAAGCCTGCTGTTCATCCCGCTGCTGCACATCCGGTATTCCTGTAACTTCATCACCAAGATGCCCATCAGCAGCGATTTCGTTTCCATAGAGCCCACACGGCTCAAATCTACGATCACATTCTGATCGAACATTTCAGCATCGCTCAGCGCATCTTCTGCGCAAAGCACACTTCCATAAATACCGTTTGTCAACGACTTTACGCGGGTGCACAATGCACCCACATAATCGCTTTGGGTATCCTTGGAATAATGCGACTCTTCAATGACGCCCGGCAGAATATCCAGCAGGTCAAAGAAGGTTGGGAAAATTCCCTTCTCGCTCTCCGAATTGCGCAGATCCCAGCCTACTTTCTGATAGCTGCGCTCAATAGCATCCTTCAGCACCGCTGGCATGGCTGCATACATCGGCCAGCAGGCGTTGAATATCTCCACCAGACGGTCAATATGTTCCAGAATATGGATATTCTCAGGGAACGCAAAGGGGTTCATGCGCAGCAGCGGCGTTTCTCTGGGGTTTGTACCAAACACCTGCGCATCTGTACAATTGCCGAACACGTTCTTGTATTCGCCCTTGGCCGGTTCCACCACAAGAAACGTCGTTTGTCCGTTCTTTGTGATCTCATCCAGCAGATGGTAGACCGCATTGGATTTGCCTGTGCCAGTCGAGCCAGTGATGAATGTGTGGGAAGCCATCGCCTGCCGGTTCAAGAGCAGTCCTGCCGCTTCCTCTTTACCCATGTGGTAAATCTTGCCCAGATTCATCTTGTCCTCATCCGGCATCGCCTCATCCGGCACATTGCGGCCAAACTCCGCGTGCTCAATAATTGGCAAGCCGTGCACTGAGCGGGTGGGCAAGCCAAGGTGCATTGGCAGTTCCCGCCCGCTGACCAGCGTTGCAGGTGTATAAAGCAGACTATCCGGCGCATTCTCCCATAGTGGGCGAGCAAAGACCGGTTGCATGAACCGCTTGAGATATTCCCGCAGCTGTGCCACTTCTGCCTCATTGTTCTTCCACACATTGACGGCACCGCTCTCCACCGAGGAGCCCTCGCCGACCATCAATGCGCGGTAAGTGTTGGCCGCCAAAAGTGCTGTGGATTGAGTAGACGAAAGAAAATACGCTGCACAGTTATAGCAGCCATAATCTTCACTTTCCTTTACACGCTTGAGCTGGTTTTCAATGCGTTCCAGCAGTTCCTCCACCGATTTATTACACAGTTCCACCTGCTGAGTACGGCCCGTACCGCGGGTATCCGTTGTACCATGGCTCTCCTGCTGGCTGGTGCTGTCTGAAATGCCATGGGACGTTCCGTTGGAAGTGCTGTGCGAAGTACCGGTCTGTTCGGTGGTGGAGTGGCTGGTACCCCGCGAGGCGTTTACGCCCAGTGAGCCGCCGATGTTCCGGGCGATGCTGTTGAAAGCCGTTCTGGCTGGCGTCATGCCTCCTATGGCCCTGCCCGCCGTGCCAAGCAGCGGGCCGATGACGGCCCCCGCGCCCGGAATCAGGGCCGAAGCTGCCAAGCCGCCCAGACCCAGAATGCCTGCAATGCCGCCAGCCACCGGCGAGATTTTTGTGACCGAGGTGCCGAAGCTGCTGCCGACACCGCCGTTGATACCGCCGCTGACCCCTTTCGTTTTCTGTGTGCCGTCCGTCACCGAAGAGGACTGGTTCGTACCGTCCGTTGTAGTCGTGCTGACAGTATCGCTGATGGTATGGGAAGTTCCACTGCACAGGCTCTCCATCACAGCAGTACTCTGGTTCTCGGTATAAGACCATGTACTCTTGCGGAAGGGCGAAAGAGTGCTGTACAGATTTTCATACCCGCTGCGGATAGCCGCCTGCGTTTCATTGGAAACAGGTTCTGCCAAAAACAGCGCAGTATACTTTTCTCCTTCCATCGCGTCCATAAAGCGCTCGATGCCCTGCACAAAGGCTTTATCTTCCGTTTTAGACTTATCGCGCAGAGCTGCCACACAGGACACTGAGGCCACCGCCTCCTGCTCTTCGCCAAAGGCTTCTTCCAACAGTTTTTTTCCCGCCTCCGGAGAAATGCCTTTTATATCGGAACCGGGGAAGTTGGAGAGCAGCACTTTCTGCAACGCCTTGCTGGAAATTTCCAGCTTGCGGCTCTTCATGCTCTGTTTCAGGGGATCCTCGCGAACGCCCAGATAGATATTGGCACCTGCATTTTCTTCCGGCACATCGATCATCACCGCCAGACTACAGCCTTGTGCCATGCTGGAATAATACACCGTGGAAAGCTTCTGGAACATATCTTCGCCCTTTTTCAGGGTCAGTTTCTTCAGCTGGAACATTCGGATACACTGAGCGGGATTCTGCACCTCCAGCATCTTCTGAGAAAGCTCCACCATGCCATAGTTCTGCAGTTCCGTCAGATATTTTTTATACACCAGATGGTCTGCAAGGGTCAGCTGATTCGTCAGGTCATTCAGCGACCGCTGCGCAGAAAGCTGCTGTTTCTCAAGCACCTCAAGCTCGTCTGCCATGATTTATTTTCCTTTCTGCTGTTAACCCCTCAAAATTTTCCACAACAGACCTACAGTGGCCGCCGCGGCGCCGGCCGCCACTGCCGTGCCCACACCGCTGCTCTGCATATTGTTAATGGCCAACTCTGCGCTTCCAAAGCCCTGATCAGCCGCTTTCTTGTACCATTGCAGGGCTTTTTCTTTGTCTATCGGCACACCTTCTCCGTTTTCATAGCAGCCAGCCCGACAGAACTGTCCTCGATCATAGCCCTGCTCCGCAGATTTACGATACCATTCCACTGCTTTTTCGAGATTCTTTTCCACGCCATGTCCTTGCCTATAACAGTTGCCAAGGTCACACTGCGCCATAGCACACCCCTGCTCTACAGATTTTCGGTACCACTCAACTGCTTTTTGGCAGTCATGTTCTATGCCATCTCCGTACTGATAACAGCGACCGAGCTTGTACTGTGCAACTGCATAGCCTTGTTCTGCAGATTTGCGGTACCATTCCGCCGCTCTTCCAAGGTTTTTCGTTGCACCATCTCCGTACTCATAACAAAGCCCCAGATTGTACTGCGCGAATTTATTACCTTGCTCTGCCGCTCTCTCATACCATTCAACTGCTTTCGCGCTGTTCTTTTCCACGCCTTCTCCATGGTCATAGCAATAGCCCAAACTGTTCTGTGCATTTGCATCCCCCTGCTCTGCTGCTTTCTTATACCACTTTGCCGCTTCTGCTTTGTTTTGCGTCACACCATATCCATTTTTATAGAATATTGCAAGGGTATATTGAGCTGTTGCATTTCCTTGCTCCGCAGATTTGCGATACCACTCAGCCGCCTTGGCAAGATCTTTTGCTACGCCTTCTCCATACTCATAACAGTAACCAAACATATTCTGTGCATTTGCATCGCCCTGTTCTGCCGCTTTCCGATACCATTTCACTGCTTCACTATAATTCATTTCTGTGCCATTTCCATCATAATAGCACTTGCCCAATTTATATTGTGCTCCCACATTGCCCTGCTCTGCGGCTTTCCGATACCAGAAAACAGCCTTGCTCGTATCCTTTTCCACACCAAATCCGGTATCGTAGCAGTAGCCAATGCTATTCTGTGCGACTGCTATTCCCTGTTCTGCGGCTTTTTCGCACCACATCGCAGCCTTTTTCGGGTCTTTTTCTACGCCTTCTCCTGTCTTGTAGCAATAGCCAAGAGTATACTGTGCTGCCGCAAGTCCCTGCTCTGCTGCTCTTTCATACCATTCAACTGCCTGCACAAGGTCTTTCGTTACGCCATTGCCCTTCATATAGCAAACGCCCAGATTGTTCTGCGCTCTTGCATTGCCCTGTTTTGCCGCCTTGCTGTAGCATTCAAACGCCTGCTCCAAGTCTTTTGCGACACCTGTGCCATGAGTATAGCAGTCACCCAGTTTTTTCTGTGCCTCCGCATAGCCCTGCCCTGCCGCCTTACGGTACAGTTCTGCGGCCTTTGCCTCGTCCTTGCCGACGCCGTCTCCGGTTTCATAGCACTTGCCCAATTCACATTGCGCTTCCGGGCAGTTTTGCTCAGCCGCTTTTGTATACCACGTTACAGCCGCCACATTGTACGTGAGTGCCATATACAACCGCCCGATCATATACTGCGCTGTTGCATTTCCCTGATTTGCAGCTTCTTTGTACCATTTGCGGGCCTCTTTTTCATTTTTTTCAACACCGAACGCCTGATAATAGCACTCGCCCAGTGCGCACTGCGCCTCCGCATTACCCTGTTCGGCAGCTTTTTTGTACCACACAACGGCATTTTCCGCATTCTTTGCTACACCAATACCGTTCTGGTAACGCCGTGCCACTTCCAGCTGTGCCTCGGGGTGTCCGTATTCACTAGCCGCAACCATGTACTTCTGAAACGCCATCTCGGCATTGCCGACCTGCTGAAAATCACTGGCATCCTGCAGGTAGTCCTGCTCGGTTTCCTCCTGCGTTTCCTGCTGTGCTTCCTCGCCCAGACCATGGTCTCGCACACACTTCATAAACTCCTGCTTTTTGTCCTCCGGGCCATTGAACTGAAAGCTGTACACGGCATTTTTCTCATCGCTGAAACCCATAGCCTTGATCTCAGCCCCCAGACCGTCCCAATTCACACGGCCAGCCGCCGGCTCAAACCATTCTTCAATAGATTTTGTCTTGATGGCATTCGGGATCTCCATATCCTGCCCACCCACACGGATAGACTCCAGTTTATCCGTAAAACGTACTTCCACCTGAATTTTGCTCATGATGATAGTCTCCCTATGTATTTATAATTTTTATATAGTCTCCCTGACTCCGCACCCACATCTGGATGCCCGTACCAAACACCTCGGCTTCCACGATCCAGCCCTTTTCCGTTACCTGCAAAACCTTTGCAGTGGGCAGACGGTCGAGAACGGATTCCAGACTTGGCCCGGTATACTCGAACCGGATGGTCTGCAACTCGCCGCCATACATAAACTGGATGCGCTTGCGCATCTCGCCCTCCTGAAAGCGGTCAGCATACCGCTGGGCAAAATGCCGGTCGAAGGTCTTATAGTTCTGGATACGGTCGATGCGGTAAATCGTCGGGGAGTTATCCTGCGGGTTCTGGAAATGCTTATCCTTGTCGATGCCCTCGATGAACGCTGCCAGATAGAAATAATACTCACTGAACAGGATGCCCACCGGCTCAATGGTGCGCACACGGGTCTCGCCGTTGTGGGTGCGGCAGTAGGTAATTTCCATAACATTGTGATTTTCTACTGCCGTGCCGATGTCCCACAGGCTCTCAATGAACTTCCGGCCATGCTGCGGCTCAACGTAATGGAAGCGCTCATTGCTGATAAGGTCTTTGACCTGATTCAACCGATCCAGCGGGGTGCACACCTGCACCAGCTTGTCCAGAATGGGGAACATTTCCTCCTTGACCATGGAACGGCTTTCCAGCAAAATCTTGCATACCGCCAGAATCTCGCTGCTGGTGAGGAAGCGGGAAAGCGTGTCATCCAGCAGATAGCCGCCCTTTGCGGAGTTGTATAAGATCTCCCGGCGCGGCTCGCTGTCTGCAAAATAGCTGCGCAGGGTATCAAGATCGCGCTGGATGGTTTTCTCGCTGACACCGAAGCGGTCAGCCGTCTGCTGTTTATTCAGCACCCCGCCCTGTACCAGCACCTGCTGGATATAGAGTATACGGTCTAATCTACTATTACGCACGGTTCATTCTCCTTCTCTGCTCATTGTAACACAGTGCAACAACAGTCGCAATTCTTTGTGTGAAATTTTGTTGTTTTGTGAAACAGCTGCAAAATTTTTGTCTCTTTTGCACAACCCCAGTATACAAAAAAAGATGGACAGCTTGTCTGTCCATCCTCCAAAAAGCCAAGTGCTTTTCTCACAAATTCCATCTGCGGTTCAGCCGGTAGATCACATCCCATACATCATCCTTAAAAGTGTACATTACCTGACGCGGTGATGCACTTCTGCTTGCCATGCAGACAAGCAGAAACAGTTCGGCGGCAAATGCCGCGCCCAGCAGAAACATCCATATTTTTTTCATTGTGCACTCTCCTTTGATGGCGTTTATGCCCTTTTGTCTGTCTATTATAACGATCCTGTTGGACAGTTTGCTTGTCCTTTCTGTAAAAGATATTTTCTGCTTTTCCTGTACGTTGCAACACAAAAACCGCCCCGGCTTCCTGTTACGGAAACCGGGGCGGTTCGTTTGTTTTATTTGTGCTTTTTCAAGCGCTCACGCAATTACTTGCGGGGGTTCTTGATAGCAGCCTGAGCGGGTGCCAAAATTACAGAGCGTTCGGATTTACGATAATACGTCATTTGAAAATTTTCAGTTGATTCCAAGCTCTTTCATCAACTCCGCACGGCTCTTTTCATCTTCGGAAGCCCTCTTTACATCGTCAATGCGATTCTGGTCAAGGAGCTTCTTTACCAGTAAAGCCATTTTGTTTTCTCCGCGGCTCTCGCCTTTCACGATGCCTTTTTCGATGCCTCTGTTTTCCACTTTATCAAGCACATCACACATATTGCGTGGGCCTCCTTTCCTGTCATCGGTACTGGTATTGTATGCGTCTTCAAATCGGTGGTCATTCGTCATGATGCTCAACAACTGAAGCGTTTCCTGCACATGAGTCAAATCCTGTGAGCTTGGCACATAGTCGCCATTCTCTCTTTTCTGCACAAAGTAGTCTGCAACCACCTTGAAATCGCTTTGGAACAGTTCTACCTGCTCACGGTTCAGATATGCGATCTGGAACAAATTGATTTTATAATCGTTGACGTATGGCTCAAACTCTTTTGGGACATTTAGACGTTCTTTCAGAGAAAGCGGCCCACTCCACGGTTTCTCGTGTCCAAAATAGAGAACCAACGTCACGACTGGGTAACGGCTTCCTGTATCATTATCTCCCAGAAGCTGCGCCCGATACTCTGCACCATCATAACCCATCACTCGGAGCGGCATATCCGGATCGGAAGCTGTTTGGTTCTCAAATCCGATACACGCCACTCGGATATTACCATTCTTCTATCGTTTGGCAACATCCCGTTCAATTTCATGGAGTCTGCCATTCGCTTTATAATAGGTACGTGGAGCCTGATCTTCCAGTTCATCTGCACCTAAAACTTGCTTTCCGTTGAACAGCAGTACATTTACAATATCGGAGAATACATCATTGTAGGATTCCAGAATCTTTTCAGATGCGTCTTTTTCTGCCACAGACTCACCGCATTTCTTTTCTCTTATATTATCACATCACATAGACTGAATCAATCACGCCCATGTGAACTTTTCACTCTACCGCTTGCTAAATCCAGAAATACACAGCTCCACACCATATCATCCTTCCGCCATCTTATTTAAGGCAACACCGCACAATGCCATAAAAGAAAAAACGGAAAGCAACCAACCCGTAAACAGCTGGAAGCACTCCTGAATTTGCTCGCAAGGCAAAAACAAGTCAAGCCGTCAGACAGGGTCTGTCAGCGAGGAGTAGATTTGCTAATGCAAGCAGGATATTCACTTTTGCAGTTTGTTTTTGCAAACCTCGGTATCGTGTCTTTCGGTATCGAAGCTGGAGTTTCAGAACCGCAAAGACGTGTTCGACTTTGGCACGAACCGAAGATTTCTCATGCTCGCGCCGCTTTTCTGCTCCAAGATATCCGCTGTCACCGTAGACTTGTTCTTCCTCACCGGTGAGAAGGTCGGCAGTAACACAGACATCATGCACATTGGCAGCAGTTATCTGTACTGTGTGGACAAGTCCGCTTTCAGAATCCACACCGATGTGTGCTTTATACCCAAAATGTGCTTCCGGATTACGCTCTTTCTTCTGATTCTTCGTTGAAGAGGGAGCCTCAATAAATGTAGAATCTACAATTGTTTCGCGTTTCAGAATCAGACCACGCTGCGTAAGAAGTTCCACGACCTGTGCAAACAGTTCCTGCCGAATACCGTTTTTCAGAAGGATATTCCGAAATCTGCCCAGCGTATCTCCATCCGGCACCTGATTACTGGACTCTACCCCGCAGAAATCCGAAAAAGCCCGGCTATCAATTACTTCGGCTACCGTTGTCCTATCCGACAGGTTGTACAGATTCTGCACCAGATAGATCCGAAGCATCTGTTCCAAATCGTAGGGCTTATTTCCGCGCTCTCATTTATAATAGTACGGTCGGATCAGGCTGATCCATTCTCCCCACGGTACGATTCGGTCGATCTCTGCTAAAAATTCTCGTTTCTTTGTCCGCACCTGCGACAGCTCATCGCTCAGGGCTGACAAACTCATTTGTTTGTTCATTGTGCTATTATAGCACGTTTGCTACTGGTTTGCATTATGCGGTATTGCCCTGAATTTTAAGAGACATCCTATCACCTCAATTCCCAATCACCCAGATTCAAGCCAACGCGCCGTTGTCCTCCACCTTCTCCGCTTCAGCCAGCTCTTCCCAATCTTCACGATTTCCGCATCTACGAAGGTAGTCGCGGCCGCCATCCACGGCGCAGGAGCCGCAGCAGCAAAACTTGAAATCATGGACAGTCTTACTTTCGATAACATCTCCACATTTCTTGCATCTGATCGCGTTCCTGATAATTTTCGGCATGATTATTCTCCTTTTAGTGCATTTTTGATTTTCTCTTTTTCCCCACTGCCATCTGTGCGCAGTCGCAGCAGCGGGATGCCGCACTTCTCCAGAATGGAGTTTTTCTTCATATCTCGCTCTGCCTGCTTGCTCCCCGCTTCGTGGAAGCCAGTTCCGTCTACTTCAATCGCCAACACGGGTTGCTTATCCATCTGATTGAACAGCAAAAAATCCACATGGGTCAATGGATTGCGGGCATATTGGCGTTCTCCCTCTGTTAGCGGTTCATAGTTCTTCACCAGTGTCGCAAGAGAAACATGCACTGCACAACCGATAGAGGAAAACGCCTCCTCAGACAACACCTCTTGAATCACAGAGTACATGAGATTCTCGGAATCGTACTCCGATACTCGCTTATGTTTTTGCAGATATGCTCTGCGTTGCTCGGCATAGCCATGATAGAGCATATCAAATACGGAGTAGACCTGGCTCTGGATAAGCTCAAAATTGTTATATTCGATGTACCGCGTTAGGTCGCCGTAGTTGGTCTGGTCATTGCATGGATCCTGCGATGTGACCACAGCCAGAGAATGAACCGCGCGGGAAACCGCCACATTCAGCATATGGGGATCATCCACGAAATCCGTGATGACATTGTCGACTGAGGTCAGAATGATAGCATCTTGTTCTCGCCCCTGAAACTTGTGGACGGTGTCCACCTCATAAGTATCTCCCAGCTGCTTGCGGATGGCTGTCACCTGATCCCGATACGGCGTAATAATGCCGATGCTCTGGAAATTCTGCTGATGCAGCCGTGGAAGCACCTCCTGCTGGATGACATCAATCTGGCGCTGGTTGAGATGCCCACGGGCGTGATTACCGGCAATCGTCCGGTACATGGTCAATACATCCGGCTCATCATGGTCTTTTGTCATAACAATCAGCTGTCTGTGGTAGAACTTCTGATTGCAGAAATTGATGATCTTCGGGTGACAGCGGTAGTGTTCCCGCAGCAGCGTAACAGGTGCATCCTGCCATATTTCCAATGCAGAGGACAGCAAACTGTGGGTAGAAAAGCGATAACGCTCATCCAAGGAATACTTCTGCCAAATGGCATCGCTGGTGCGAATGTCATTCTCTGTCAGCACATTGGGGAGCTGCTTCAAGTCCCCGACAATTACGATATTCCGCGCACAGGAAAATGCCAGCACCCCTGTGGCTAAATCGACCTGTGAGGCTTCATCCACGATCAAGTAATCGTAGATATAATCGATGCTCAGCGTTCCTTTGATGGAATAGGTCGTGCTAAGCACCACCGGATACTCGCGGGTAAACTCTTCGGAATTCCGGCGGAAATCATTCTTTTCAAAGCATCGTCTATTATTCCGCCAATGATACCGTGTTGCCAGCTCCGCCCGGAACAGCCGCAGGGACTTCTGTGTGAGCTCGTCCATCTTCGCGTCGAAAGCGTAGCGCTCCAGCTTTTGGTTCAATTCCTGCTTTTCAGCCTCCAGTTCCCGCCTCTTCACCGAATAAAACTGACTCTGCAAATAGGGAATGACCTGTTCCGGGGAACGGATAAACAATTTGAGCGCATTACGGTTAAATCGGAACATGATAGATATTTTTTGCAACAGACCCAAGCGAGTCTCACACTCTGCGTGCTGTTCAAATTCCATCCAAAGCGCAAGAAGCTTCTGTGAGGACAGCTTGTCCAGGCTCTCCATTGGCACATCACTGTAACTTGCGTAATATTCCTCAAAATAATGCTGCTCCGGGTTTAGCCGCAAGAACTCCTGCTCAATTTCCGCAATGCGGTTTTTAGCATTGAGCATTTCGTTCAGTTCTTTGGAAAGCGCAGTCGTTTCCCGGTCTAATTGCTGTTGCTCCTCCGGCGGCATTTCCCAATCGCTCATATTCGGATAGGCGCCTGTCTGTGCATCCAGAAACCTCTCTTTGTTGGCAAGGCTGCCGAGAAACGCAGTCAGAAAAGCTGAATTTTTTTTCTCCAGCTTTTCCACAACATTACGCGTTGCGGAATTGTTGTTGGAGACAACTGCCACGGTTTTTCCACTGCGGACAACATTGGCGATGATATTCAGGATCGTCTGTGTCTTTCCAGTACCCGGAGGCCCCTGAATGATACTGATTTTGGAGGAAAGCGCCCGTTCTACCGCCAGCTTTTGACTCTGGTTCATGCCAAACGGATAGATTACAGCCTCCGGCATCTGGGGCATCTTGACGTCTTTCTGCGGTGCAAGATAGCTTGCCAACACGATATCCTCGCTGACCTGCTGGATCTTGTCATACTGCATGCTTAGAATGTTGATACCGTTTTCCGCCACCAGACTGATTGCAGCGGCAGTCTCCTTGAAATATTGGAATGTTTCTTGATTTTTACCGTATGTCAGGCAATTTTGCTGGAGCTGCACTTCGCTCCTACGGAATGATAAATCTCTCTTTCCGCTGCGGACAATACGATAATACCCACTGAAGTCGAGAATCTCATCAATTCCGCTGATGGTTTGACCGTTTACGGTGACAATCACCCGTGCAGGGTCGATTTTCTTTTGCAGTGGTAGGATCTCCACATTGCTACGCTGAAAGCTGTATGACTTATTGGGCGCACTGGTATAGACGACCTCGCACTTCCCGTCATGGAACTGAAAGCTCGCGACCGAGTCCGTCTGGTCTTTTCCTTTTATGATGATTAAGTGCTTTCGTGCGTCCATAGAAATCTCCTCTAAATCATGCAAAGTACATCGGCCCACTACCAACTTATTATTCGTCTTCTTCAAAAACTTCGCTGGAATCGGGCAATCCAGCCGCCATGTGATATTCATCGGCTGCCGGGTCTTTCCCAAATTTTGTGTAAAGTCCAGACAGCCATAAAACAAGAGCAATTTTAATATGAGGCGGCAGACGGCGAAACCGGCTGTCGCCTTAACAACAACATAACGCCGGCAAGGGGGAATGTCAAGGGCGGCGAAGCCGTTCATATACCCTTGACATTCCTCCGCAGCGGGTGTTAATCCGGCATACGCTCAGCGAAATAGATGGACAGCTGCGCATGGATGCGGCTCCAGTCCTGCCGCCGACCTGTCCACTTTTTCGTAATATCCATCATCGCCAGATACAGCATTTTCAGCAGACTGTCGTCTGTCGGGAAAACGCTCTTGGATTTTGTGACCTTCCGCAGCTGCCGATTAAAACCTTCAATCGTATTCGTGGTATAGATCAGACGGCGGACTTCCTGAGGATATTTGAAGTAGGTGCTGAGGTTAGCCCAGTTTTCCCGCCACGACTTTGCAATCTTGGGATATTTGTTGTCCCAGTTCTGCGCGAAAGTCTCCAAAGCGTCCAGAGCGGCCTGCTCGTCCACTGCTGCATACACGGCTTTCAGATCGGACATGAGAGCCTTCAGGTCTTTGTAAGAAACGTATTTGCTGGAATTCCGCAGCTGGTGAATCATGCAGTTCTGAATCTCCGTTTCCGGGAACACTGCATGGATGGCTGTATCGAAACTAGTCAAATTGTCTGTACATGCGATAAAAATATCCTCTACGCCCCGATTTCTCAGACCATTCAGTACGGTCGCCCAGAACTTTGCGCTCTCATTCTCGCCGACCCACATGCCCAGAACATCTTTGCGGCCGTCCAGATCAAGGCCGATGGCAATGTACACTGCTTTCTTTACGATCTGCCCTTCACTACGGACATGGTAGTGGATCGCATCCAGAAAAACTACGGCATAGATCGATTCCAGAGGCCGCTGCTGCCATTCTTTCGCCACAGGCAGGATCTTATTCGTGATCCGGCTTACCGTAGTGTCAGACACAGACAACCCGTAGATATCCTGAATATGCGCCTCGATGTCGCCGGTCGTCATGCCTTTCGCATACATGGACAGGATCTTTTCTTCGATATCCTGACTGATGCTGGTCTGGTTCTTTTTCAGAAGCTGCGATTCAAATTCACCCTTCCGGTCACGGGGAACAGAAACCTCGACATCGCCGAAACTGGTCCGCAGATTTTTGCTGCTGTGACCGTTCCGACTGTTGTCCGTAGCTTTGTTCTTGTAGTCGTATTTGCTGTAACCAAGGTCCTCATCCAGTTCAGCCTCCAGACCATTCTCCATGAATTCGGCAATGGTTTCCTTGAACAAGTTCTGGATGTCATCCATGCTGTCGATGTTTGCCATCTGCAGCAATTCACGGATTTTTGCTCTGCGGGCTTTTTCTTCCGGGCTTCGATTCTTTCGGGACATATCTTTTTCCTCCATCCTGATGCTTCTATTTTACACCTCTCCGGAGGTTTACACAATTATTGGGATGGTCTCCAGATGTTACTGTGGCGCCGATTCCAACAACGTATTCGTTATCGACTCTGATGGCTCTCTCTATAAATGTTGGGATGATATTGGTCATATCCTCAGTTCTCATACTGAGCAGAATTTCATCCAGAACACTTTCGGTAAAGAGTTGGTGGTTCACATCCTGCATGACCATATAGCAGAGTTTCAATCGTTCTTTTCTGGAATAAGTCTTGCTCTGATCCTGCACTGTTCCCTTGAAGTGCTTTTCCAATCCGCATAGACACCGGGCAAATGTGGATTTTCCAGCACCATTATTGAAACATACTTTCGGGCGAAATGCAGCGGAGAAGACGCAAAAAGCCCCCGGCTTCTGAAAACAGAGACCGGGGACTTGTCATGCAATGGTAGCGCAGCTGCATTTTTATTAGCCGCCCAGAACAGCGGGCAGGAATTCCGCCAGTCCGGGGATAGCGAAGGTCAGGATTGCCATGAGTGACACCGTGCCGATGACGTACAGCGTATCGGGGAAGGCCTCGTCCACCTTCATGCCCAGCACACGGCAGGAGGTAAACAGGTTGACCGACAGCGGCGGGGTCAGGCTGCCGACCATCAGAGTCATCAGCAGGGCGATGCCGAAGTGGAGCGGAGTCAGACCGACCGATACCGCGATGGGCAACAGGATGGGGGTGGTCAGGATGATGATGCAGACCGTCTCCATGAACATACCAAGGATCATCAGCAGCAGGAAGATGAAGGCGAGGATAAGGAACTTGGAGTCGGTGATGCTCATCAGCCAGCTTGCAAACATCTGGGGCACCTTCTGAGTGGACATGAGCCAGCCGAAGGGAGAAGCGACGGAGATGATGAGCATGATGACGCCGGTGGAAACGACAGCGTCAGCAGACACCTTGAAGAAGTCCTTCAGGGTCAGCTCGCGGTAGACGAACACGGCGAGGAACAGCGCGTAGACCACAGCCACGACAGCGGCCTCGGTAGCGGTGCACAGACCGGAAAAGACGCCGCCCAGAATGGCCACGGGCATCAGCAGGGGCAGCAGAGCATCCAGAATGATCTTCATGCGCTCATTGGCGGTGTACTCGTGGGGGTCCTTGTTCTCCTTCTTCTGCCGACGGACAGCGAAGAAGCTATTCAGGACGATGAGGGCGATGATGGTCAACAGGCCGGGGGCCACGCCGCCGAGGAACATATCGCCCACGGAGACGCTGGCCGACTGGGCGTAGACCACCATGACGATGCTGGGTGGGATGATGCAGGCCATCGTGCCGCCGGCTGCGATAAGGCCGGCCGTCAGGCCCTTGGGATACCCCTCCTCCAGCATGGAGGGGCCGATGATCTTGCCGATGGCGGCAGCAGAGGCGACACCGGAACCGGAAACGGCACCGAAGAAGCCGCAGGCAGCCATAGCCGTTGCACCCAGACCACCGGGGAATTTACGAAGCAGCATATTCGCCAGCTTTATCAATCGCGGTGTACTGCCGTAGACCATCAAGGCACCGGCAAAGATGAACATGGGCATCGCCAGCATGTTAAAGCTCTTTGCGCCGCTGACCATGCGCTGCAGCAGAATGTCCATCGAGGGGCCGCCGTTGACGTAGAGCAGAGTCATGCAGCTGATGCCGATGGAGAATGCGACCGGCACGCCGATGAGGAGGCAGACCGCCAGCGCAACAAACATCAGGATCAATCCAGTATTCATCGATTCAATTCCTCCTCTTCCTTAGAGGTATCCCTGCCCATCAACTTCATCAGGTGCAGGATGGCCCAAACCACATAGAAGACAATCATCAGCACGCAGCCCAGCAGGATGGCCAGATAATTGATGCCCTGAGGCAGACGGAGGGCGGGGGTCTGCATGGGCCAGCTGGTCATCATCTGCTTATAGGCGATGGTGGACACGATGACCAGAAACGCGATACAGATAACGTCGTCGAGTAGCTCGAAGGCGTTATACACCGGGGTCGGGAGCTTGCGGATAAAGAAGTCGATACGGGTGTTGCCGTTGTTGATAGTGGCCATGGCCGCGCCCAGATAGGTAATAAAGACCATCGCCATGCTGGCAACCTCTTCCACCCAAGTAAATGAGTGGTCAAAGAAGTTGCGGTTGATGACCTGCATGAACACGATGACCACCAGCAGGCAGATCGAGATGCAGCTGATGAGCCGCAGCAGGAATTTGATGGTATCGAGAAGTTTCTTTGCCAAAATCTATTCCTTCCTTTCTCTCGGAGATTGACAGGTGCCCATCTTTATTTATTGAAGGAGGTAGCCAGATCGATCCAGCTCTGGCCGTCGGCGTACTGAGAGGCGTAATCAGCCCACACGCCGTCCACCTTGGCCTGAAATGCTTCCTTATCGACCTCGTTGACCTCCATGCCTGCTTCCTTCAGCAGCTCGAGGTACTTGTTCTCATCGCTCTCTTCCAGATCGACCTCACGGGCGTTCTTGGCCTCTTCCATCAAGATTTCCTGATACTCGGTGGGCAGGCTGTTGAACCAGTCCATATTGCAGACGAAGGGGGCGGCATCGTACATGTGGCCGGTGAGGGACAGGTATTTCTGCACGTCCTGCAGAGAGGCAGAGTAGATGTTGGACAGCGGGTTCTCCTGACCGTCGATGGTGCCGTTCTGCAGGCCGGTGTAGACGTCCGAGAAGGCCATGATGACGATGGAAGCGTCCAGTGCGTCGTACATGGCGACCTTCATGCTGTTCTCGTTGGTGCGGAACTTGATTCCCTTCAGATCCTCGGGCTTTTTCAGCGGGCGGGTGTTGTTGGTCATGTGACGGTAGCCGCTCTCCCAGATGGACAGGACCTTGAATCCCATGGGCTCGATGAGCTTCTCGGAGAACTGAGCGCCGAAGTCGCCGCCCCATGCATTACGAGCATTGTGCAGACTGGTAAACAGAAAGGGCAACAGGGCCACGTTGACCTCTGCGTTGATGCCCTCGAAGTTTGCAGCACCCATCTGCATGCAGGCCTCTGTGGAACCGCCACGCACCTGCTCAATCAGGTCGCTCTCACCGCCCAACGCGCTATCAGTGTAGATCTCGACCTGAATGCCGCCGTTAGTGCGCTCCTCAACAGCCTTTTCAAAGCTCTGCAGCGCGACGATGGAGGGGTGAGATGCACTCATGACCGAGCCGATATTCATCGTATAAGTAGTGCCGGGCGCTGCCGCTGCGGCAGTCGATGCTGCGCCGGAGACAGCAGCGCTGGTGGAAGAAGAACCGCCGCAGGCTGCCAGAGCGCCTGCCATTGTTGCAGAGCCAAGAACCTTCAGGAAATTTCTGCGAGAGATTTTCATAATCGATATCCTCCTAAATTTTCTTATTCCTTTTTGAACCTGCGGAGTCTTTCTCAACAGGTCGGGTTCAGTGTATTTGCTGCGCGCAGGCTATATCCCGCTCTAAAATTTTAAATTTTTGGGTAAATATTAGAGTGAAAAGACCCGTTTCTATTCAGGTCTCCTGCATTTGATCCAAAAATAAAAATCAATCTGTATCAAACTTCGTATTTTGCTTTCAGTGCCTTGATACGGGCAGCCTTGGCACGGCATTCGTCATCGGTGGCGTAGTCGTCGGTGGCGCGGGCGATGTGGCGGGTGACTGCATTGATGAAGCGGGCAGAGTCTGCAGCTGCGATAGCATCCACGATGGCCTGATGCTCCATGAGGTTGCACTCCAGTGTACTCAGCTTGAGCGGAGTATGGTTGACACCGAGATAGGCCAGAAATGTGATGCGGTTGGTCCCAAGGTCTTGGTGCATTTTGACCACACGGGCGTTGCCGCAGTAAAGCATATAGCAGCGATGAAACCGCACCTCATTTGCGACCCAATCGGCGTTGAAGTGTTCGCCGCGCTCCGCCACCAAACGGCGGGTCGTTGCCATCACTTCCTCCAGCTCCTTCACCAGCTCAGGGTGTCCTTTTGACATCTCAATAATCGCATCTGCGTAAAAAACCTCGCACATCATGCGAGCTTCCAGCGCATCCAGCAGTTCGGCGTTCGTGTAGGTACGCACCACCATGCTACGGCGGGGCAGCGCCTCCACATAGCCCTCGGAGATGAGACGGTTCAACGCATCCTTCACCGGCGTATGGCTCACACCAAATTCCTCGGACAGTTCCCGGACGATAAGCTTCTTGCCGGCCTCATACTTGCCGGTATAAATATTCTGCCGGATCTTGTCTGCCACCACATCTACTAAAGAGGTATTGACCAGCAGGCTGAGATCCGTAATGCACTCGATGTTCTGTACTGTGTTCATGAAAGTTCCCCAAATTTACCTAAATATTTCGCTGGCCTTATCATATCACACCTTCGCGCAGTGGCACAAGATGTCTTTTTCACAAGAAAATCAAAAATTTCTTGTGGATATTGCCGATCCGACGGCCTCCTTCGCGTCGTTTTGTGCAAATCGCTTCGAGAAAGACCACCATTTTGAGCGTTTTGCCGCTTGCGTTTTGTCCTGCAACTTGCTACAATCAATTCAGAATTTACCTAAAAATTTTCGCTTTCGTTTCGCATTTCATTGCCGGACCTCCCGTCCGGCCCTATCCTGTGCCTTTTCTGTCCTGTACTCGCGCACGGCACGTCTTTTATGGTATAGTATAGAAAGGCACCGAAAAAGAAAGAGGCTACTTTTATGAACCATACCGGCTCTATACAGCTTTTTCTCGATACCTGCCACCTCATCCACGCCAAGGGGCTGGTCAGCGGCTCCGGCGGCAACATTAGCCTGCGCTGCGACGACGGCATACTCATCACCCCCTCCGGCCGGAGCTTGGAATCCTTAAAGGAAGAAGACCTCGTCCTGCTGCAGATGGACGGAAGCTGCACCTGCCCCAACGGCGGCATCCCGTCGAAAGAGTGGCGGATGCATCTGGCCTGCTACCACGCCCGCCCGGACGTCTCGGCCCTCGTCCATGTCCACAGCAGCAATGCTGTGGCCGTTTCCTGTATGAAGGATGCAGACTCCTCCTGCGCTATCCCGGTGTATACCCCCGGCTACAGCATGCGCGTGGGCGAGCTGCCCCTCCTTCCTTATATGACGCCCGGTTCGGTAGAGCTGTGCGACCACGTCTTTCCTCTCATCGCAGAGCGCAACTCGGTGCTTCTGGCAAATCACGGTCCTTTGGCCGTGGGCCGCAGCATGGAGGAGGCACTGAACATCATCGAGGAGATCGAGGACGAGGCGAAGCTTTTCCTGCTTCTGGGTGACCGTGGCATCGCTATGACGAAAGCACAGCAGAACGCTCTGCCCTCCCACGGACTGCGCTTTTGATTGGTAAAGGAGGAAAGCCTCGGATATGACTCAAAACGAAACATTGCTGCTGGGCATCGACATCGGCACTACCGGCACAAAATGTGCGATCTATGACCTGAAGGGTGAGCTTGTTGCCCACGCCTATCAGGAGTACTCCATGATATACCCGCAGCCGTCCTGGGCCGAGCAGGATCCCCATCGCTGGTGGAACGCCGTCCAGACGAATCTGCACAACTGCTTTGAGCAGCAGGGCATCGACAGCAGCCGCATCGCCTCCATCGGCCTGAGCTGCACCAACGCCATGACGCTGGTGGACGAGGCAGGCGAGCCGGTGTACAACGCCATCGGCCACCATGACAAGCGCGCCGACCCGCAGGTGGCGTGGCTGCGTGAGCGTGTCGGTGAGGATCTCGTCCTCCGCGTTACGGCGAACAAACTGGACAAGGGCTCGTTCTGTCTACCCTCCCTGCGCTGGCTCATCGACAACCGCCCCGAGCTGGTGGCTCGGGCGTATAAAATGCTGATGCCCAGCGGCTACATTATCCAGAAGCTCACCGGAAAGTTCTCCATGAACCGCCCCCGGATGAGCCTCACCTCGCTGTCCGACATCCGCACCGGCGAGTGGAGCCACGAGATCGCCAAAAAGGCGGAGATTCCCTTCTCGCTGCTGCCTACCCCTTACGACCCCTGCGACATCGTGGGCGGCGTCACCGAGGAGGCTGCCCACATCACCGGATTAAAAGCCGGTACACCGGTGTCTGCCGGTTGTCTGGACAGCGTAGTGGCCACATTGGGCGCAGGCGCTGTGCAGGAGGGCGATGTCGCCCTCACCATCGGCAGCAGCGGCCGCATCTGCTACATCGGCAGCGAGCCCATCTACGATAAGCGTCTGCTGAACTGCCGCAGCCCCTATCAGGGCCTGTACACCATTTTGCAGACCACCGACAACGCCGGCATCTCCCTGCGCTGGTTCCGTGATGTCTTCGGCGACGCCGTCCAGCAGAAGGCCGAGGCTGCGGGCCTGTCCGTTTACGATTACATGAACACGCTGGCTGAGAAGGTTCCCGCAGGCTGCAACGGTCTGGTCTATCTTCCCTATCTGGCCGGTGAAAAGTCCCCCATCTGGGACTCCGACGCCCGGGGCGTCTTCTTCGGCATGAGCCTTTCCACCGATTACGGTGCTTTCGTCCGCGCCATCATGGAGGGCGTTGCACTCTCTATGCGGGACTGCATGGAAATTATGCCTGCTGCCAAGAAGTCTATTTCCCCCATTCCTCTGGGCGGCGGCGCAGCCAACAGCCGCGTCTGGTGTCAAATTTTCGCCGACGTGCTGAACCGTCCCATCGTCCGCCTCAAGAGCGGTGAGACGGAAACTCTGGGCGATTTTATCATCGCCGCCGAGAGCGTCGGCCTTACCGACGTCACCCGCGACTTCGGTAAGAAGCTAGCCGCTGAGAGCGAAGTCCTCTATCCCGATTCTGCGGCGGCATCGGTCTATGATAAGGCCTATCAGAAGTATAAGGCTGTTTATCAGAATACGAAAACGCTATTCTAAGTTACCTTCTTCATTTTTCATTCTCCCTTTTCTCCTTGCCCCGGCTTTCTGCGCAGATGCAGGGTGGCCGGGGTATTTCTTTGTACAAAAAGGACTCCCCGGGGGAGCTGTTCCGCTTCTCGGGGAGTCGATTCTGATTCAGTTTAAAAGTTTTTATTCAGCAGAGACCCAAACCATGCACGGGCCTCCTGCTTCTTCTGAAGCTTATTGTACATTTTGACAGTCTTTTCGTAGACCTTCTCGCTCATCTTGTTGCTTGCAGTGGTGGCGGCAGCCTGCTTGGCCTCCAGCGTGTCGGCGGCGGCAACGGCGGCCTTCATATCGGCGTAGTCGGCCATGATCTCCTGCTGGAGCGCGGCATAGCTGGCCTTGGCTGCTGCCCGATCCTTTGCGGTGACCTGATTGCCATTGCTGCCGTAGGTCAGCAGGTTGGAGAGGGCGTCACGCACGCCGTAGAAGGAGTCGGTCCAGTCGTCCGGGTAGGTGTAGTAGCGGCCCTTGGCATCCTGATACCAGACGCCCTCGGTGGGCTGCTCGTCGGAACGGGTGACCTTATGGACCGAGACCTTGTAGACATCTGCGGTGTCGGTGGTCAGCATCGGATAGTAAGGGACGAAGGCGTTGTACACATCGTCGTCAAAAGCGGTCCACTCGGTAATGGCAGTGTTCAGATCGCCGGTGGCGCTCACCTGGAACAGATGAGTCTCCACATTGCCCGTCTTGCCGATGGGCTCCGTCTGAAAGAAGTGGATGGAATCCTCCACCGAGAACTTCTTGGTCAGCTGGATGTTGGAGTAGACCGGGACGATGGCACCGTTCTCGCCGACGTTGCTGATAGCAAAGTCGGTCTCGCTGTAGTTGTCCTTCGTAAAGGTGTCGGTGCCGTACAGGTAGTTCAGGCCGGCTGCCATGCGGTCCGATGCGATGTCGCCGTTGTAGGAGGCATCCAGATCGATGACATTGGCAGCGGCGTCGCCCACAAAGGTACCGGCCTTCTGGGCCACGGAGATCAGGTTGGCAGAGGCCACCACATGGTCGGTGTCATCCAGATCGATCTTGCCCATAGCGGCGATGTTGGGCTGCATGAAGACCACGCTGGAGGAGAGCTTCAGGGCAAGGTAGGTGTGGCCCGTCAGGTTCTCCACGAACCAGGTCTCGTTCTGGTCGGCAATGAACACGCCGGAGCCGCCGGCTGCACCGGCGTTGTCGTAGATGGAGGTCAGCAGGGCAACACCCTCGCGGGCCGTGGAAGCTTCGCTCAGCAGCACCGTGGTGATCTCGGCTTCCTCAATGCCGTTGTCCACATAGGGGTCTACGCTCAGCACGGCGTCGGTGCCGTAGAGAGACTCGGTGGCAGAGACCATGACGCCCTTCTCGTTGGTGCCAGCCTCCTCATAGGGGGTGTGCTCGTGGGTGCTGTCGCAGTCCGGGCAGACACCCAGACCGTTGTCGTCCCGGCGGGCGGTGTAGCGGTAGCTGTCGTGGGTGAAGGTGTAGGTAAAGCCGTAGCAGCCCTCGTAGACCTCGCCTGCGGTGTGCTTTCCGGCAGGGCTGACGTTGAACAGCTTGTTGTAATCGTTGGTGCCCAGATCCTCGATCCGGCCAAACATGGTGGTGCCATCCTCGGTGAGGTCGCTGCCGACATAGAGTGCCGTGCAGGCGAAGGCGGAAGGAACCACGGCAAGCGTCATCGCACAGGCGATGAAAGCCGCAGCAATTTTCTTCTTCAAAGACATAATAGTATCGATCCCTCTCTTGTTGATTGTCGGCATTTCGTCGGCAGGTGTCATAATACACCCATTTTAATGAAAATGCAAGTATTTTCCCGAAATTTTAGCATATATTCATTTTTATATGGTATATATTCATACTGCGTTTTTCATCTGCCCCTCCGTGAGCGCAAAAAATCGCCCCGGCTTCCTCTTTCGGAAACCGGGGCGGTTCATATACTTTATTGGTGCTCTCTCAAGCTCTCACGCGATTACTTTCTGGGATTTTTGATCGCAGCCTGGGCGGGTGCCAAAATTACAGAGCGTTCGGAACAACGGCACATCGCTATTTTCAATTTTTCAGTTGATTCCAAGCGCTTTCATCAGTTCAGAACGACTCTTTTCATCTTCAGAAGCCCTCTTTACATCGTCAATGCGATTTTGTTCAAAGAGCTTCTTTACCAGTAGAGCCATTTTGTTTTCACCACAGCTCTCACCTTTCACGATTCCTTTTTCAATGCCTCTGTTTTCCACTTTATCAAGCACATCACACATTTCCAGCGTTAATACTGCGTGTCCGAAAGATAAGGCTTCAACATCTCAACCAACTCATAGACTTTCGTTCCGGGTGCTGACTCAGAGGGTTTCCGTCCCTCATTCTGCTTGTCCAATCGCTTTGCATTAGCAATTGCAATGTCCATGTAAGGCCGCAGCACTTCATACATATCCGGGCGGTTCTTCTCGTAGCCACCTGCACCAATGTTTTTCAGCCAATCGCTCAGCTTCGGCCAGTAACGAGATCTATCAATATCAGTATCCATATACATAAAATGCAGCAAATACCACAGTTCTACGCACTGGTTCGACCATACAGCATGGTAAATCGTCTCACCTTGTGCATTGTATTCTTCGCACAGCTGTACTACCATGTCGATATTTTCTGCCGGAAAATCATCTGTGTCATAGACAATCCAGACGTGCTTAAACACAATGCCGTTATTCTGAACGTATTGACGAGCTTTCATCAACAAATTCACCGTATTGTCGCCAATGCCCTCTACCTTTAGCTGGATTCTATCACGATACTTAGAATTGATAATCCGTTGAATTGCGCCAAAATACTGCGGCTCGGTTTCTGTACCTTCAGATGCAATCAAGTGGTATTCCGGCTGAATCATCCTCGCCTTATCACGGCGATTCTTCATCCAGCTTTTTCCAAGGTCACTCTTTTTCGGAGGTTTCAGACTCATGCCCAATCCCTCCCTGTCAGCATATTAGAAAGGTAGGGGTCTGCACCATATCGGCCTTCCAGATACTGCTTGTCAAAGGCCGCTGTGCTCTTGACGCGAGTATTGTCCTCCTGCCGGAATTCATAAAGCGAATAAATCTCGCTCTCATGATTGTCATTCATTGCGGCAAACCAAATTTCATCACGACGGAAAACTGTATTCTTCATCGTAGTCAGGTCGTGAGAACTGAACAGCAACTGTGCGCCTTTCTTATTCAGCTCCGGGTTCTTGAACATCTGAATCACATACCGGAGCAGCTTCGGATGCAGCTTGGCATCCAGTTCGTCCACAACCACTGTGCGGCCTTCCTGCAATGCTACCATCAGAACCGGCAAGGCTGCAATCATTTTCTTGGTTCCATCCGACTCTGCTTCAAAGGGAAGTTCGTAGACCTTGCCGTTGATCGTTCTTTGCGTGAACAGGTGCTTGCTATCTTCATCATAGCGATAACCGGACAAATCAATACCTACATCATTCAGTGCATGAATCAGGCTTTCCTTAGTCGTCTCACTCTTGGACACCAGCACAATGTTTTCTGCTCTGGGGTTTGCGTAGCTCTGTGTAATACAGGATTCAAACCAATTCTGCACTTCTGCAATCACAGGGATATTGTAGTTGATTGCCAAAAAAGAAAGATACGGCATCCTCGGGTTGACGTCCAAGTTGATGCTTGCCTTATTGATACTTGCACCCAATTCAATCTTCTGGCCGTCTCGTTCAAAAATCAGTCCTGTCTTCTTACCACCAAGTGTACGCCACAGAAGAGACTCAAAGACAATTTCTTCCTTGAGTGCAATGTAATACTGGTATTCCTTCTCGCCGACACGGAAGAACACCTGAAAAATCGTAGGTTCATTCGCAGAACTTTCATCCAGCATAAAGGGAGCCACACTGCTGCCCTGCTGGAAAATCATAGGCTGTCGATTCTTTTCCAACGCATGAATCGGCTTCACAACAAGGTTAATCAGGCAAAAGAATGCCTGAAGCAGATTCGTCTTACCGCCACCATTGGGGCCGTAGACTGCACTGACCGGAAGCAAATCTTCCGCTTTCTCCTGCCGAATCAAGGCATCCTGAAACTCCGGAATCGCCATTGCACGGAAATCAAATGTTGTTTCATCCTTATAAGACTTAAAATTCTGAAAAGAAAACTGGCAAAGCATTCTTTCAACTCCTTTCTGTTATTATTATAGCTCATTTTCGGTTTTTATTCCAGCATTTTAGAAAATTTCATTCTCATCAGTGATTTATAAGTTTTTTTCGATAGTGAAAGACCACCGCTTTCTATCATAAATGAAAGCGGTGGTCTTTTTGCAGCTTATTGCGCTGCTCGAATAGTAATCGTTGGGTTATAGTCAGAGTCCAGATACGACAACAGCTTTGTCATATCCTTACCAGAAATCTTAATATCACCATATCCAGAGTTCATTTTACCATTCTCACCAACACCATCAATGAAGAGTGCCGATCCGCCGTAAGCTACTGCACCATATGGACTCCAGCCATCTCCATTAAAGCCGAAACAAATACAGGCATTTGAAGAACCTTTCGAGAATTTTGGGTACATATTCTCTGCTCCGCCTTTATCTGTCCAATCTTTATCGGGATTATTCTTAGATTGAAGGGTATTATAGTAGACAGACTCTGGATCACACACCCATACGCTATCTTCACTAATTGTTTCAAAAGCGATTTTTGTATTTTTTACTTTTGTAGAGAAAGCAAAATAGATTGGAAACGTTCCCTCTGGTGTCATGTGGTCGCCTTCCGTCTTATTCGTTGTAAGCCCATTTGAGCCAATCGCTGCTGTAGTGCTCATGTCCTCGACCCATTGACCATCCCGATATGTCCAGAGCGTCAGCATTGCATTACTCCCGGTTGCCTCCACCAGAATTTCTTGCCTAGAATCAGTAGAATCAGGTGGATCGACTGAGTTATAGGTTGGACCATTCTGAATTTCAGAGGAAGCCTTTGTCTCATTACTAATGGGCATGGTTTCTTCCGTCCTACTCTCTGGCTGATCGTTCATTGATGCCGCTGTGCTTACTTCTGACGCAGAAGCTGATTTATTCTCTTTCGTTAACGAAAAACTTCCTACAACACACATCAACATAAAAATCACAATAAGCACAGTCAAACATCCGCAGCCAGTCCTTGCGCAGCCTTTTCCTGAAGTAGTTTTACTGCCTTGTGATGCTGTTTCCGCTTGTGCTCTATACGATGATTCTGTCCAAGAGTTTCTTGGCGGTTCCGATTCCGAGTAATGTGACGATTCTTCATTTTGATAAAAGCTCTGATTATATTGCCATCTTTTATCTTTATCCGACAAAATTTCATAAGCTTCATTCAGATCTTTCATTTTCTCTTGCATTGCTTCTTCCTGTCCCGGATTTAAGTCCGGGTGATATTTTTTTGCAAGAGCCTTGTATGCCATCTGAATTACTTCTGGTGACGCATCAGATGCTACTTGTAAGATTTTATAGTAATCTTTCATCTGTTCCTCCGCAATGCTCTTTTTACGTTAATCAAAGTATAGTAAGCACTACCGAGACCGCAATCCATGCTCCAAACATAATCAAGATGCGTTTCCAGAAACCCATTTCCGGTTTAAACTTTGGACAAAGAACAACAGCTGCGATAATATACGCCACTGACATTACACCCATCCCGGATATTACGGCTACAACCACCGAAAGAACCATAACAACGGTCAAAATCCAAAGCACAATATCCCTGACTTTTCGTATGCCACTTTTAGGTTGCGTTGTCACAGCTTTAGCAGTATCATTTCTTAATACTTTTTCACTTTTCTGTTCAGGCTTTTCTTCTGCCTTTTCAGGTTCTGACATCTTCACTTCTACTATATCTTTTGCCTCGGATGCTTGCTGAGGCTCTGGCTCCGTAGCTTGGGAAACATCTAAAACGACCTCTTCCTTAGTCTTTTCTTCTACAGCTGAAATTTCTTCTTGTGATGACGTCTGTACTGCCTTGTGTGAAGTGTTCTCTTCTTGCTTCCGACCACATACATCACAAAAAAGGTCATCGTCTTCTAACTCGGCACCACAGTAAATACATTTTTTGCTCATTTTACATCACCCATTTCTTTTAATCTTCAACTTTCGTACCGCACGCAGGACAAAATTTTCCCCCCGGTCTTATTTTATGTCCACATTCCGTGCAAAACCGGATGGATTTGGCAACAAGCGGTGTTCCGCAATACCGACAGAATTTAGCTCCATCTTTGTTTTCCTTCCCACAGTTACCGCAAGCAACACCTTTTTCCTGTTTTTCACTCGGTTTTACTGCGGCAGGCTGTGCTATTGTTACCGTTTGACTGTTATTCGATTGCTTTGTAGTTGTAGCTTTTACTATGTTTGCACTATTGGTATTGTTTTCTGAAGCCAGCTTCCGAGTATCTGGTTCCGTCAATCGATTAAATGTCGCTTTTAATTCTAAATCTTTACGGTTAAATTCTTTATCTAAATCACACCTCGTTTTCATACACTCATCTAAAGTTTTTTCAGATTCATCCATCGCATCTTCCGCTCGTCTAAGAATATCCGGATCGCTTACAGTACTTAGCAGAATTTTATGTGATTTAATTGCATGCTGAAGTCTTTCTATGCTTCCTTCATTTAGTCGCTCCTTAATAAGTAGTTTTTCAACTCCGCTATTTATCCAGCTTTTTCCAAATTCTGCGAGAATCACATCATTATTCGCTGCCTCTTGCAATCGCGACTCATCAACCTTAAGGATTTTCTTCAAATACAACAGAATATATTCTCTGCCTTCACTTTTTTCTTCTGACCGTCTTTCTATCTCATGTCCCAGGACTAGCTTTTCCGATGGAACCTCCGTCACACGAAAAACATACTCTTTAACCGCCTGATAATTTCTCAATCGATTAACTATCGCTTCGTAGCATTTAACAATGCTTTTCCACTCTTCACATAACTCAAGTGGTTCTCTTTGAAACCTATTATATGAATTCTGCTTTTCTTCAACCTCCGCTCGATAGTTGTCATCAACAGCATCCATAAGTCTCTTCAAGGTGCGTGCTGCTACTTCATCGCCTCTTCGTCTTGCTTTTTCATACTCCTTAAGTTCATTTTTATAGTCAGACGATGCACGCTCTGCTTTCCATTCCTTTTCACATTCTTTCAGTTCAGCTTCGTATTCTCTTCTGTCATCATCCATGCCTTTTTCGATTTCTTTTAGTGTCTTTTTCTCTTTTTCAGCCAATTCTTGGTAATGTTGAATTTGTGGCTCATATTCAGCACGAATTTTCAAATACCTACTTATATACATTTCAAAAGACGGTGCTTTCTCTAGGATCTTTCCGGCATCTTCCAGTGAATATAGCGTGTATTCCGAAAATTCCCTATTGTATAGGATTGCAACGCGATTAACTTTGTTTACACAATTTCCGCATACGGTCTGGGCAAAAGCCGTCCTTGATGATGTATCAAAAAAGCCAATTTTCTTCTTGCAAAAATAGCAAAAATCTGCCATAGCTACATGATCTCCTTTGCAGTTTGTGAGCATTTCATATCAAAAAAGACAAAATCGCTGCTCATTATTACGATTTATCTTGTTAAAATTATACGATTTATAGAATTACCTGTCAAGGCATCCACACTTAAAATCGTAAGTAGCACTACGATTTATCCAAGGAGGGCAATGACATGGAACGCGAGAAGCCGAACTTTGACATTCTGGGAAGAATTGACCGGGAGCGGTTAGCTCGTGGATGGTCTGAATACACCCTTGCCGAGAACTCTGGCCTGACGCAATCAACCTTATCAACATGGCGCAGAAGAAATCTTCAGCCCAACGTGACCTCGATTGAAAAAATTTGTCACGGCCTTGGCATCACCCTCTCACAGTTTTTTGAAGAGGACGCTGCCATTCATCATCTAACAGAGGAGCAGAAATCCCTCTTAACCACTTGGGATAGACTTTCTCCATCACAAAGAACTGCTATCTTGGATTTGATTCAAGCATTTTTACCTGAATAATACACACATTTACAAAAAAGAAGGATGTCGAGCAACCACTGCGTCACTCGACATCCTTCTTCATTAAGTAAAGGACTTCAGAACTTTTTTCAGTGCTTCACGCTGTTCCGGGGTTATGCGACCCAGCAAATTCAAAAATTCCTCTTGTTCCTCTTTTGTAAATTCGCTATGGGGTTCTTCTTTTGCACATTTTTCATTTTTCATAACAGCTTTTCCTTTTTAAGTTTTTTCCTCGTCAGCCAACTCGGCCCGAATCTGCCGCTTGTATTTATAATAGGTATTCCGGGCAAGTCCTGTCAGTTTCATACACTCCACATCGTCCAATGTACCGCCAAAAGCCTTACAATGGATGCGGATTTTCTCTTTGGCCGCTTTGGACTTCTTGGTTTCAAATCCAGTGCCTTTCTTGCGGCCAACCTGTTTTCCATTCAGCTTTGCTGTTACAAGACCCTCACGAGTACGCTGGTGCAAATCGGCCACTTCTTTTTCAGACTGCTCAAAAGCCAACTTGATTTGCTCTTTTGCCAATGCCATCAGATATTCGTTGATACCCTTCAAAATAAAATCCACATTGGTTCCTGTCATGGCAATGCTGCCGGACAGGGCCTTTTGGTAAGTTTCGGTATCAATGTGATGCTCTTTCAAGAATACCAGCCGGATACCTTTATGATAGAGATCTTCATACAGTGAAAATCCCTCTTCTGCATTTCTGGACATTCGGGAGACGGAATCGAACACCACTGTATCTCCCTTTTTCAGGATTCGATACAACTTGCTCCATTCTGGCCGAAGGATGGAAGTTCCCGTATAGGCTTCCTGCACAATGTGAGCTGTCGGGTATTCAGCTCTGATATTGCGAACCTGACGGTCAATGCTCTGCTTTGCAGTGGAAATCCTGCAATAACCATAAGTGCTCATAGCCTTTTCTTTCCGTATCAAAAATGCCGAACGTCATTTTAGCGTCACCGATTTGCTAAGACAAATCGGCTTCATCACGCTGTGATTGATACTTTTCTGTACCCACGGCAATTTTAATACTTTTTCCTGCGAGCCTTGGTCATCCCTCATAAACTTCAAAAGATTATCTCCGTTGACGAACGGTTCGCACCGTCCGTCCCCTGCGATGACTTTTGAACTTTATAAGGAACGACACGGCTCGCTCTTATCAACGGTTCAGATACTGATTCATAAACTCTTCCACCGTCACGCAGGGCTTTTGATTTTTCTCTGCTCCTCCAAACGGATCATAGTTCCAGTCCGTCTCTTCATCAATGTACCGCCGTCCGTCATTGGGCAGCTCCAACGGCTCTGCAAGAATAATCGTACCCCAGTGATTGATCATGATAAACGGCGCAATCTCACAGGGAATCCCCCGGCAGTCATCATCATGCCGCACATCGTAGGCATATAGACCATCCGGGACGGTATCTCTTTTTATGCGGAAGTTAGTGAATAATGCAGGCTTTCCGCAGACAGTGATTTCTTCATAGTGTTCGGTCATCGCATTGCAAGACATATAAATTTCTCCTTTATGCCACATTAAGTCGGGTAGCTTTATAGCAGTCAGCGCACATTCCCTCATGGGTGGCTGCAAACTCTGCCGCCTGCATGATGGAACCATCCTTCAACTTGACCCTCTTGATGGGCTGGTTGCAGCGAGCGCAGATGCAGGGGACAGGCGGCTGTTCCTGCTTTTGGCTGGTGGATCTCGATTTCGGCTGCTTTTGCGGCTCTGATTCCGGCTGCGGTGCAGCATCTTCCGGCAAATCCTCTCCGGCATAAACGTACAGGCCCAGACCAAACATAGCAAGGTTCTTCACCAAGCACCGCATGATAGCTTTATTCACATCGAACATGGAGGCTGCTTCTACGGTACGTTCTTCCATGCCGACCTTTTCACGGCGGCGGGTCTGCGGGTTGTAGTCCCATTTCGGGGTGGTGTAGGTATAAGGCACAGCTTTCATGGCCTTGTTTGCGCCATCCAGTACAGGCAGCCACATTTCGTGCGAAACGCCCTCTATCGTGACCGAGGTATACACCATGAAGCCGGTTATGGGGTCATAAACATAGGGCAGGCCGTTGAATTTCTTGACCTCATAGTTGGCAGTGGGATACAGCTTTTTCACCTCTGCCCAGGCATACGCCCAGCTTACATATTTCAGTTCCGTGTTGCCGGACTTTTTGACTTCCAGATGATCTTTGAAGTCAATAGCAAATAATTTTACGAACGGATTTTCTGTAGCCATAATAAACCTCCGAGAAAAAAGGCGGCAGAGAAATCGCTCCCTGCCGCCAATTACAAACATCATGCCGCATGAACAATGGTGAACCTGCGGCTGCTTACATTTTTGCTGTATTGGTTGAAAATGTCCGGCTGCTCTTTCCGCAGTCGCTGAGAATCCACACGCTTGCTTTCGGAGGATACCCAGGACACCTTGTAGCCCGGTGCTGTGCCATAGGCAGCATCCTGCATTTTCAGCTTGACCTGCTGTTCGATGGCCGTTTTCTCCTGTTCCATCTGCTCGATCCGGGTGGAAAGTTCCTGCCGCTTATCCAGAAGTCCATGCAAGGCACTCAGATCAGCGGTCTTGTCGCGGTCGTCTACCTCATAAAGCTGGTTGATCTGCTGGGTGTCACAATCGCAACCGTTGGGTGCAGGGGGAATCTGGGGCACAACATGGTTCGTCCAGAAACGCTCTTCCTTATCAATAAGGTCAAAAAGCACCTGCTTATCTGTCACGATCTTGTGGATCACCAACTCTCTGCCGAAAATCAAAGCCGCTACATACCAGCAGTCGAAACCGCTGACGGCTAAGTAATGGTCAACCTGCGCCAAATAGTGAGCCGGGATTTTGCCGTCTGCCCACTTATCTGCGGAGAAGGGTGAGACCGTTTTGCATTCCAGCCCGGCTTTCTGCCCAACGATCAGACGGTCGAAGTCTGCCAGAAGCAGCGGATGTGCCTCGCTCTGGTAGATAGCATTTGCACGGCGTACCTTCAGGCCGGTTGCTTCGGAGAACCGCTGCGCCACATAATCCTCCAAGTCACGACCCTGCCGCATGGCTTCGTTGTCGATATTTTCAATGGTATCGCTGATTTTATCATGGTAAACCTGAAATGCGGAGCGATAAGGATTCAGTCCAAGGATAGCCCCGGCATCCGTGCCGGTAATGCCGCATTTGCGGTAACGGAGCCAATCTTCTTTGGACAAATTCAATGTAGATACAAGTCGTTTCATGCAATGTTCAGCCTTTCTTTCATCTGTTCTTCTGCGATAGAAAAATCATATTCCACCAAGTCTTTGATAATGGTGGAAAACTCATCCACCAAGGTGCGGTCATCATCCAGCCACAGGGGATACAGGAAATCCAGAATGTTCCGCTGCACCCGGAGATGGTTCCAGAAACGCTCGTCCATCTGCTTTTCGGTGTCCAGCGTAATCAAGGCACTGACGATGGTGCTTTTCATCGTGATCTCGTATGCCGTGGTACAAGTTGGCTTTGGAAAATTGACTTCAACGCGGTTAAGGAACTCAGAAAATTCCCGGACAGCCCGGTTGCTCACAACGTTCATACGTCCTCCTTTATGCTGCTGCCAGCACCATCTTGTAGGCTTTGTCGATCATGGGATTGCCCTCTGCGGTGCGCAGAAACAGATTTTCGTTGTAGTTCCGGGTCTTGCGGATGGGATCTGCATGGGTGGCAAAGTCGGAAACAGCGTTCACGAACCGCCAGCCGTTCTTTCCGACCCACTCCAGATCGGGTGCATTATAATAGCGAGCCTTCAAATCTTCCTGCAAGCGCAGGTTGTTCTTCCGCTGGCCATCGGTTAAGTCTTCCGTGATGGGGAAGAACTCATTGATGAACTCCTGTACCTTGCGGTCAGACAGCTTAATGGTGGTCAGCTCATGGATGCCCTTGCCCAGTTCCCCCATGTAGCTGTTGGCAAGCTGTAAGGTTTCACGAGCGTCCTGCACACGGAGCAGAACATTTTCAGTGTGGCGAGCAGTCCAGATGCGCTTTGCAGTCCCCAGAGCCAAATTCAAGGTGTTCTGGCAGACCACACGAACCGGGGTCATAGCGACTTTGACACCAGAGCTGCCATCGTGACTGTTGAAGAACACCAGATATGGGGTCACTTCATCCCCGGCGATAATGTACTTCTCCGGCAGCTTTGCCAGCATCCACACCTTCTTACCGCCCTGCAAAGAGCCTGCGGTTTCATAGGTGACACCCTCACCAAGCAGGTCATCGGTGAACTGGAACGCTTCTTCGTTCTGCACGATGCGGTAACGGTCAGACACCACGCCTAGAACAGCTTCATCCGTGCTGCGGACATTGGCACGATAGCCGGGAATCATAGCACCTGTGCCGGAATAGATATTGCGGCTTTCCACCTGCCAGTCCAGACCAGCCAATTCCAGAGCTTCCCGACTTGCAGGGGCATCAATTACGATACGGCCAAGACCGTGCCAAGGGGTTTCACGGACAGAGAACATGATTTCAACATTTGCAGACATAACTACTACCTCCTGAAATTTTAATGTGATTACTTGTTTTCAAGTTTATGGGCGGTCCAGATAATGAGTATTACGGCAGTTTTCCCGATTGCTTTTGCACCCTTCATCAGAATCTTTACCATAATATCAGCCATTGTTTTTCCTCCATTTTTCAAGTAAAAAGTAAAGACCTGTGGACAGAATCAAACTGCTCACAGGTCTTTCTACAAAGATAATATATAACTGTAATTTTTTCAGATACGCTTTGTCTTGTGTCAGGTGTGTCAAATGTGTCAGGTTTTTATGAAACTCTTTATATATTCTTTATTTTACCCCTTCTACTCTATTTCCTCTCTTAGATAAAGCGATAGGATAATAGATAATATATAATAAAGGTGCCATCAACCTGCTGGAAGGTTATGGTAACGATAACCCCGGCAGCAAGAGTCAGGGCATGAAGCAGCTCATGGCTGGCGGCGGCGTTGCTCTGGTCGGCATTACCCTGATTCCCCTGCTGAGCGGTCTGTTCGGTTAAGAACAGCGGGCGGCGATTGCCGCCCGGTACATACTATAAATAGGGAAAGCCATAGTAACTATCTCACATACAGAAGGTGAAGCAGATGAGCGAGATTTTATTGTATCATGGCAGTAAAGCCCTCTGCAAACAGGCAGATGACGAAATTGCACACTTGGAGCAGGAACTGAAAGCCCTCTCCCCTGCGCCCGAACCGCAGACGGTTTCTTCGGACATGAAAGCGATCTACGATTTTCTCTCTCAGAAGGTCGATGTGCACGGTGCCCGTCTTGCTCCCGAATTGATTGACCAGTTCATTGAAGTGGTCACCCCCATTGCCGATTACTCCTACCGCTGGAAGCTGAACACCGGCTGCAAGAAGTCCAAAGAGGAGCGCGCCGATCTGATGGCTGTATCGGAAAAGCCCATCCTTACCTTCACCATCGACTTTGAAACCGCCAAGCGTTACCGGGAAGCCAACAAAATGCCCCACCAGTTCCGCCGTGCAGCGTGGATTGACCTGACCGTGGAGGTGTATCTGTGATGCTTCTGGAAAGCAGCCCTGTGTTAAACGCGATTCATCTCATACATGAGCAAACAAATAAGGCCCACCGCCAAAATTGACGGTGAGCCTTATTTTATGCTTGATTTTTAGCGATAATTCGCTACAAAATCCTTATGCTCTCGGGTTTTTAATAGCAGCCTGAGCAGCAGCCAGACGGGCGATAGGCACACGGAAGGGAGAGCAGCTGACGTAGTCCAGACCGACGTTGTGGCAGAACTCCACGCTCGTGGGATCGCCGCCGTGCTCGCCGCAGATGCCCAGACCCAGATCGGGGCGGGTCTCGCGGCCATCATGGGCAGCCATCTTGACCAGCTTGCCGACGCCGACCTGATCCAAATGCTGGAACGGATCGCTCTCGTAGATCTTGTTCTCGTAGTATGCGCCCAGGAACTTGGCAGCGTCATCACGGCTGAAGCCAAAGGTCATCTGGGTCAGGTCGTTGGTGCCGAAGCTGAAGAACTCAGCCTCCTTGGCGATCTCGCCGGCAGTCAGGGCTGCGCGGGGGATCTCGATCATGGTACCGACCTGATACTTCATGTCAACGCCGGCAGCAGCGATCAGCTCGTCAGCAACCTTGACGACAACGTCCTTGACGAATTTCAGCTCCTTGACCTCGCCAACCAGCGGGATCATGATGTGCGGGGTGATCACATGACCGGTCTCAGCAGAGACGTTCAGAGCAGCCTTGATCACAGCACGGGTCTGCATAGCAGCGATCTCGGGGTAGGTAACAGCCAGACGGCAGCCACGGTGACCCATCATGGGGTTGAACTCGTGCAGAGAAGCAACCACGTTCTTCAGGTCTTCGTAGGTCATGCCCATGTCGGCAGCCAGTTCCTTGATGTCCTCGTCCTTGGTGGGCAGGAACTCGTGCAGGGGCGGGTCCAGATAACGGATGGTCATCGGGCGCTCACCCATGATGCGGTACATAGCCTCGAAGTCGCCCTGCTGGAACGGCTCGACCTTGGCCAGAGCAGCCTCGCGCTCTTCCACGGTGCGTGCGCAGATCATCTCGCGGACAGCCTTGATGCGGTCCTCAGCGAAGAACATGTGCTCGGTACGGCACAGGCCGATGCCCTCAGCACCCAGATCCACTGCCTGCTGTGCGTCACGCGGGTTGTCGGCGTTGGTCATGACCAGCAGCTGACGAGCTGCGTCTGCCCAGCCCATGAAGCGGTTGAAGTTCTTGTTGCCGGTAGCGGCCACGGTAGCGACCTGCTCGCCGTAGATGTTGCCGGTGGAGCCGTCGATGGAGATCCAGTCGCCCTCGACGAACTTGTGGCCGTTGATCTCGAAGGTCTTTGCCTCCTCATCGATCTTGACCTCGTTGTCGTTGCCGCAGCCGGAAACACAGCAGGTGCCCATACCACGTGCAACAACGGCTGCGTGGCTGGTCATGCCGCCGCGGACGGTCAGGATGCCCTGAGAGACCTGCATGCCCACGATATCCTCGGGGCTGGTCTCCAGACGCACCAGAACGACCTTCTTCATCTTGCCGGACTTGACCATCTCCTCTGCCTCTTCAGCAGTAAAGACGATCTGGCCGCAGGCAGAACCGGGAGAAGCTGCCAGACCCTTGCCGACGACCTCTGCAGCCTTCAGGGCAGCAGCGTCGAACTGGGGATGCAGCAGGGTATCCAGCTGCTTGGGCTCCACGCGCAGGACAGCCTCCTGCTCGGTGATCAT
>ENA-UPXB01000119-UPXB01000119.1-human-gut-metagenome-genome-assembly--contig:-NODE-119-length-60418-cov-8.066638_pt1 | contig 60418 bp, 53 predicted proteins | sample MGYA00250055_ERZ773386 | MGnify/ENA primary metagenome ERZ773386 (study PRJEB29103, sample SAMN06111974) | human gut metagenome | biome: human gut; feature: ankylosing spondylitis patient; material... | reverse complement strand
TTCTCCTGCCAGCACATTGTTGGGGTGCTTCCATCTTTCAGAGTGCGCAGATGCAGCTGGTTAACATATTTCTCTTCCGGAAAGGCGGCTCGGCGGTTTGGCGCAAGGCTGTGTCCGGTGCTGCGGTCAGCCAATACCGCACTCAGCAGCCATGCGGTACGCAGCGCACCCTTGATGCTGCTGCCGGGAATGTAGGCATGGCCCTGCGCATCACGCTGGAAAGCATGGATCTCTTTCAGCGAGTGCTCAGCATCCAGCGCATCTCCCACCTCGATCTGATAGCGCGTCAGCGTTTTCAGTTCTGCATCGGAAATGCCGCAGTCTTTGGTCAGAAAGGCCCAGAGATTGGACTGCTCGCTAAGCATAAACTGTCCGTACTTGTCCACCAGATCGTGCTCGACCAGAAAGCTGAAAAATTTTTGCTCGTCCAGAAAGGAGACTTTGCCATTGCGGGTGTTGTACATGTACTCTTTTTTGGTATAGCTGCTACCATTGCCAACAAACAGAGGTGCCCATACATTCAGAGTAAGGTCAAAGATCTGCAGATGATCCTGCTGAATCATAATGTCACCCCCATAAAGATCGGTTTGGAATAGCGGTATACCGGATGCACATCCGACAAACCAACATCATACAAAGCACCTTGATAACGATTTTGCAGGACAGATCCTGCCGAAAGGGCATACTGCGTTTTTTTCTTCAGTGGAGTTTCCACACGATCGGATGCCATAAATCCGCTGCGGCGTACGAGCTGGAAAGAAGCGTCTTTTAGCGCGCTGTCCAGTTCATCTGTCTGCGGCAGGCTGGTGGTCAGCAGCAGATAGGGTGCGCGGTTGGCAGAAAGTGCACGGCGCAGCCACTTGGTCTGCGCGTCAGAGGGTGTATTCAGACAAAGCTTTTGCACTACATGGAACTTTCCGTAACCAGAGCTGACTTTGCCGCCGATGCCGGTAGCGCCCAGCCAATCCAGCAGATACTCCAAGTCTTCATCCTGACCATCTTCGGTAAATCCGCAGATGAAATACAGTCCGCAGTCCGGCGCAAAACGGAACAGTCCAACCTGATACGGCATGGTATCTCCCTGCATGGGAACGGCTGCCTTGGTCTGCTCATAGTGGGTGCCAAAGCTTTCTGGTTGCTCGTCAGGGGTAAAATGACCTTCATGCAGGCTTCTGGCGTAGCGGTCAAATTCCAACACAGGGATCCAGGCTAGCTTTTTTACCTTTTTACGCAGGGTGGTTTCCACTTCCTCAGTGGATTCTGACGCGGCAATGGGTTTTGGCAGGTAAAACGTTTCGCCATACCAGGGCATTGTATCGCTGAGCAGGAATTTTCCCTGCCGGACCTGCGCACAAAGCTGTTCTAGGGCTTCTTCTCCGTGCTGGACGAGTGTCTCATGGCAGAGGGCAGAAAACAGGGTATCTGCCCGCAGGGTCTCTTCGGAGGTATAAAGCGACAATGCAGAGTCGGCTCCTCCGAAATGAACAGCTGTGTCAAACTGAAGCTTAAACAGAAAATAGTTCATAACTATCCACCTCATCAAAGAGGGATTTCAGGCGGCTGAGATCCGCCTGCGCGCCATAGCCTTCCAGCGCAAAGTTTTTCAGGCTGACACGGCCGCTGCCGCGGGAACCATGGCCGCCCAGATAATCCATCTGCAGCAGCTTCATGCCTTTGGCCAGAAGAGAAAGATCTTCCTCGACCTGTGCCGGGTCGGTTACATCGTAAACGATGCTGACGCCAAACTTTGCACCGGCGATCACACGTTCGATCTGGCGGGGATTGGCCACAGAGTTGGCACGGGAAATTGCGTTTTCGGTCTTGACCTCGGTCACACCCACATTGGAAAGCTCTTTTGCATTGGACAAAAAGGCATCCGCAAACTGCAGGCGGGAACGGCGCACCGGCTCCGAGGAACCGAACAGGCGCAGAATGCGCTCGTCGTCCTTGTCGAAAGCAGGCATGTGTTCGATATCCTGACAGGTGCTGCGGGCCAGCAGGGTGCGCAGTTTGCCTTTCAGACTGCTGCCGGGTACGATGGGATAACCGGTATAGGGGTCACGCACCACCGGGCTGTCCACAGCACCAATGGCAGAAAAGGCAGAGGAACCGCCGATGTGCATACCGGTGCGCACTTCCAGATCGCACCGGATCAGAATTTTTCCATACATATGATTACCCCTCCTTGCCGCCGAAGTAGCGGTGGAAAGCGACCAGCGCTTCCATGTAGTGTGCAAAGCGGATCAGGTCCGCACGGTCGGTGGAAATGCCCTTGAGGTATTCCAGCAGGTTCGTCTGCGCCACAAAGCTTTTTACGGTATCATCGCGCCCGCACTCATAAGCCACCCGGACCCGCATCAGGTTGAGCTTGACCACGCTTTCTGGCCGCAGCTTTTCATCGGTGCGGATGTTTTCCTCATTATAGATATCCGTCACAAGACTCAACAGGTTGCGGATTTTGCTGGTGGTCACGGTCTTGCCGCCGCTCATGAGGCTGCGCATAATACGCTCGGCTTCGTCTACATAATCTTCCGGCACCTTTTTCGGCGTGATCTCCGGCGGCAGCTCTTTCTGCTGCCCATAGCTGCTGCGGTTGTTATAGCTGCCGGAACCGCTGCGGTTTCCGTTGTAGCTGTTGCTATATCCGCTCCGGCTGTTGTTATAGCCACCGCCGCCATAGCTGCGGCCATTATCATTCCATCCTGCCATCTGTGTCGCCACCCTTTCTGTTCTGATAGACATAAATATAAATTGCGGTGATGAGCTGGTGACGCTGTACGGCATCCAATGCCCAATCCATCATGTTGTGAGAGAATTGCTCGTAAAGTTTATAATCCGGTGCATTCTTTTTTGGGGAAAGCCGCGCCAGCAGGTAAGCGTACCGTGCGAGGTTGATGCGGTCGTTTTCGGCTTCCCGCAGCAGTGCCAGCAGGTTGTAGAGCATGGCGTTTCCATGCTCGGCGTTATCCTTGCCGAAGAAGCTTTGCAGGCAGCCGACCTTTTCGGTCAAGACCTTTGTGCGGAATACATCCCACGCATAGATATGTCCCTGCTCCGGCTGCACCAGCAGACTGCCCTTTGCATCCCGGACTGCTTTGCGCTCCGGCGTGAACAGTGCCACTGCATTTTTGCCGGGCAGATGCTTGGCGGCTTCTTCCAGCGCGGCGGTTTCCTCGGCGGAAAGCCGGATGGGGTAATGGTCATCAAAGATGCCGATGCCTGCGCCGAGGGTCAGTGCACCGCAGGAAAATGCAGTGAAATTGCTCTGGATGCGCTGCGCTGCTTCCAGCACATCGTTCCATGCGCCCACAAGGAACACATCATCGCCGCCGGCGTAGACGATGCTCACTTGCAGCCCTTCGAGAATGCCGTTGATGTAGCACTTGAAAAACAGCGACATCTGCCGGGAGAACGCCGAGGTGCGGGACAGGGTAACATAGTGCATCCGTTTGACCGGGTCTTTCTCGTTTTCCTGCTCGAAACCGGAGATGAAGGCGTGCCCGAGGTTGTCCACATCCATACGGCAGACCGCAATGCGGCGCACGCCCTCGGACTGCTCTGCCAGTTCTTCCATGCTGTTGCTGGCGGCGTAATCGCCAACATACAGGTTGGTGCTGTAAGTAAGGCCGGTGAATGGTGCATTTTTGGTATATACACGCGCGACAGGCTCGCCGGAAGCCAGCCGTTTGCGGGCAGAGAGCTGATCCGTCAGGGACAGATATTCGCTGCCGCCGTCCAGTGCAGGCAGCGTGCAGTCATCGGCAGCCGAGGGCTGACGGCTTACCACCAGAACGCGATCGTTCTGAATCTTGTTAGAAAGATCTACGAACAGTTTGCACCAAGGGCAGAGATCATCCTTCAGGTTGGCACTGGTGCCGCACACCTTGCATTCCCGGCCATCCGGGTAAGCAGCGGTGCTGTTCAGCTGCCGCAGATCTTCTGCGGTATAGCGATGGAATTTGTGCTGTTCCAGCAGACGGTTCACCCGGCGGAACAGCTCTTTGTAGGGGCTTTTTTCAGCCGGGGTGTTGGTCAGGTCGTTGCCGGAGCAGGGCGTCCATGCATTGGCCAGAAACAGCTGGGTGCCGAACTGCTGCTGCAGCCAGCGGTTGAACTGCCGGTTCCACCGGGTCAGGGTATCGGCCACAGCGGCAGTGTTGGGCAACAGCACATAGCAGTGTCCGCCGCCGCTGTAGATCAGGTTGGCGCGGGACACGCCGCACCCGGCCAGAAGCTCGTCCAGATAGTGCTCCATGAGCAGCTCCAGAAAGAACGACCGGCTGCGCAGGGAGCGCAGGGCGTTTTCGGTATGGACGGTATAAAGAAACTTCTGAATGCGGGAAAAATCGGCGGTATAAAGCAGAAAAACGTCTTTCTGACAAAAATCCTTCTCCTGCTCAAAAAGCGCTTTGCGCAGATCGGTGATGTTGTTTGCCTGCACATATTCGCTGATGCACGCCGCAATGGCTGCGGTGGTCTTGGCGTGGTCAAACAGAGAAACATCCGGGCTTTCGCCGGTAAAGGTGCTGGACGGAAAACAACTGAACTGCGTTTCCAGCAGACCCAGCAGCGAGTTGATCCACTCCGGCTGCGGCTGCAGATCCGGCAGACACTCCTTCAACTTGCGTACAGCATCTGCATAGACGGAAGCGGAAAGCGGCTGCTGCTGCCGTGGCAGCTTCAGGCTGCCGTCCTGTGGCTGCGCAGGCATCATCCAGCCGGGGTGGGAGCCGTTCAGGTGGGTGAACACCGAGTCCAGCGGAAGGTCCCGCCGGAAGGAACTGCTTTCACCTTCGATCTCCCGGCGGTCCGCCGTGGCGGAAAGGGTGTCGGCCAGATAAACGATATAAGCGGGGGAGTCCTTGGGCAGTGTGTTCTGCACGCTTTCCAGCTCGGATGCATGGTGATAGCGTACACAATCCAGAATGGGTTTCCAGTCTGCGCCGGTCAGCATCTCGCACAGGAATTGATAGCCCTGTGCACTGTGGCTGCTACGCTGCCCGCCTGCACGGTACACGGCTTTACCGGTGTCGTGCAGCAGCCCGCCAAAGGTGGACTGCAGGGTAAGAAGATCCAAAATATCATCTCCTTTACAAACAATGAAACAACTGCACAAAAATCCGGAAATAAAATTGGCAATTTTGTTTCAAACGTTACCATTTTGCTTTATTATAGCACATCCTGCCGGAATGCAAAAGATGCGAGGGAAAATATTTGAGCGGTTCCGGCTGGTCCTCTCGATTCTATACAGACCACCGCACAGGCAAGGTTAAGGCTGAACAAAAGAAAAATTCCGCATCGGAAAAGATGCGGAATTTTTTGCCCCCTTACGGGGATTATATGTGTTATTGGTGAATTTGATGTTATGGGTTAAAGGTTCTCGCCCCCTTACGGGGATCATATGTGAAACGGCATATCATGAGGTCGGACATTTATTTCCGCCCCCTTACGGGGATCACATTTTTTGTATCTACTAATAACAGAATTCTTAGTAGTTTCCGCCCCCTTACGGGGATGATACAACATGAGTCAGGCAGATATCTGTGCTTGTTTGTTTTCGCCCCCTTACGGGGATCATACCGCAGAAACAGACGGCAACTCCTGAAAAGTTTTCGCCCCCTTACGGGGATTATACGAAGGACGTAAAAGCCTACGAAAAGGTATATAAGTTTCCGCCCCCTGACGGGGATCATACTTTGGTAAGCAAAGGATTTGACAAGGAAATTTATAGGTTTTCGTCTCCTTGCGGAGCAACCTTATTGTGCCTCGGATAAAAAAATCTCTTTTCAGGACGGCGAACCGTACCGTCGGAACCGGGTAAACACAAAAACGCTCTGCTTCAGAGTGCTGCCGTCCGGGGAGATGGTCTCCTGACTCTTACGGAAAGAGCAGGCAGCAAATACCGGGATGCCCTCTCTCTCCAGCCGCAGGACGACCCGGTAGACAAAGGTAAACTCGCCCTGACAGAGCACAGCGTCCGGGTTCATGTGCAGGATGCGGGTGGCATACGCAGATGCCAGCAAGTCCAGTGCCGCCTCATCCGCAGCAGGGTCAATGGCAGGAAAGGCAAGGTCGATCACTTCGCCGTAAGCCTGCGCTGCTGCCTTCTGTTCGGCGCTCCACTGGGCAGACGGATGGTTGGTAAAGTTGATGAACATAATACACTCCCTTGTTGCTGCAAAGAAAAAAGCTCACAAGTTGCAGATAGTTAAGCAAGAAGTTCTAAATTATTCTTCCTGAAAATGATGTTCATTACACCCGGCGCAACGAGATACATAAAAAGCGTGTACATGGAATGACCGCATCGTTCTTTTTGGTGCTGCTTGGTGTTGCCCCCTTGCGGGGATCATAATATGGAAATCCTATTCATTATATTGCAAAAATCCTGTTTTCGCCCCCTTACGGGATCATACGCTAAATATAGCACAAAATATCGAAAGAATAAAGGTCTGAAAAAACTTTATTTTATCTTGCATGCAGAACGGCTTCATGATATGATGCAGATAAAAGAAACCGCACAGGATAAAACTGTAGCAGAATTTCCCGGTGCGAACAAAGTGACCGTATCACAGCGGCATAAGACCTGGCAGCAGAAGCTGCTGCGGATACGGGCAGAACAGGAGGATGTGTAAGATGGAACGCAATGTATTGCTTTTGTATATGAGTCCGTTCGGCAGAAATCCGAATATCCATACCCAAACCAACGAAGCGGCCGTTCAGGAACTAAGAAAGCACAAAGAAGGCCCGGACTACATTCTGGCGCTGTGCAGTGAGTTGGTGCGCACCAGACCTACCGTGCATCTGCCGGACGGAAAAACCTGTACCACTGTAGAGTATTTCCGGGATGTGTTCCTGCCTTCAGTGGACATTCCGGCAGAGCGGCTTGTGGTGATCCCGGTGCCGGACAGCATGGATGATCAAGCGCAGTTCCGGGCAATCTCTTTGCTGCTGGGTGAAATCGAAGCAGAAGATACCCTTTCCATCGACCTTTCTGGTGGTATGCGGGACACTGCCATGCTGCTGGTGACAGCTGCCCGGTGTATGCGGGACCTGCGAGGCGTGGAGACCCGCAGAGTGATCTATTCTGAGTTGTGCCCGGATGGGACTTCCCGCATCCACGACAGCAGTATGCTGTACAATTTATTCGACCTGATCACAGCAATGGACGAATTCTTTTCTACCGGAACGGCACAAAAGCTGAAAAACTACTTGCAGAGCGAAGGCGAAAACGACCCGGCTCTGCACACGCTGCTGACCTGCATCAATCGATTCTCGGATGATCTGGCTTTGTGCCGGGTGCAGGCACTGAATGAGGATCTGCGTCAGATCGCACAGGCATTACAGACACCGCCTAAAGAGAGCAAGACCCTGATCAGCCTGTTTTTTCATCTGTTGAATGATCGTTTCCGTATGGAATTCGAAGGTCTGCTGGCATCACAGGAAAATAACCGGAGGGCTTTGGATAAGCTGCCGGAACTGGTGAGCTGGTGTGCAAAGCATGGGTTATATCAGCAGGCATTGACATTGCTGTGTGAGCAGATGCCGGAGTATATTTGCAGTCATATTTTTTTACAGCCTACGGAAAGCGGGCTCAAATATTTGGAAACACGGAAAGAGAACAGAGGGAAACCATGGGTGTATCCATTGTTTCATTTCCATTTCTGCCGGATGGCTCTGCTGCAGCTAAAACTCCCCTATACGGCAGATTTGCGCTTGAACAGAAACAGAGGAAATGAGGACGGTAATATATTGTTTGGCGTGGCAAGTGCAGAAGAGGTCCACGACTATGTGAAGGAGGCAATTGATTTTGGGCAATTGGTCATAGACCATAAGGTACAGCGGCAGGTCGAAGGAGCGGCAATGCTTTATCAACGGGTGATACATTACCGCAATCAGGTCAACCATGCAAACGATACCTCTTTTGGCTTGCAGAGCGACCGCATTCTCCCGCTGGACATTGCTCACATTGAGCAGCTCCTGCAGGATGTGACGGACTACCTGCAGGAGATTCGTCCCATGAGGCCAAATGTTCCTCAGGGTGTTAAGGCGCTTCCTGTTACAATGACCATCCCCGCAGGCACGATACCTGTCCTGTAACCCGTAAATAGAATAAGGATAAAACAAAGCACCTCCGCTGCTGGTAAAATGCCAGTAACGGAGGTGCTTTGTTGTCCCCTTGCGGGGATAAGTTGTAATGTGGTGACCAGTGGGTGGTATCACAGAACAGCGAGTTTCCGTCCCCTTGCGGGGATAAGTTGTAATTCTGTACGATGAATGAAAGAAGGAGCACTTCTAGTTTCCGTCCCCTTACGGGGATAAGTTGTAATCGGCAAGGTAACTCTTAAAGTGGAATTTTTGACACCGTTTCCGTCCCCTTACGGGGATAAGTTGTAATCGTTATACATCGACAAAGACGGCTTCGCCACGGAGTTTCCGTCCCCTCGCGGGGATAAGTTGTAATAAGTGAGTATTATGAGACGGCTCGTTGTTACAAGTTTCCGTCCCCTTACGGGGATAAGTTGTAATAGTACGCACCCTGCATCTTCAGGCCGTGCCGGAGGTTTCCGTCCCCTTACGGGGATAAGTTGTAATGGCAAACTTCTCTAAAAAACATCGAAAAAGGTCTGTCGAAGCTGAGCAAATATACATTACACTCGTATTATACATTGAGTTGCATGAAAAGAAAAGTGCATTTGGGGCAAAATACTGTTTTTCTGTGGTGCGAACCGGAGATTTTCAGGATGGCTACGGTTTGTGCCGTGAGGAGGTTCGCACTGCCCTATGAAAGGAAAAGCACAAAAGGCGGCGTTTCAAGAACGCAACACGCTCATATTTCCCAGTACAGAGCCTCCAGAAAAAATCAACAGTTCTGTTCTGCGTTTGCTGTTGTAACATCAGTTCTGTGCCATATAGGCCGCAATGCGATCGTAGTATTCCTGCACACCGGCAGCGGCATAAGCGCGGCTGTCCGTTTCCATGGCCTGTGCGGCATAGGCGCTGTAGTCTTCTTCCGGATCCACCGGCTGCGCCACCTCATTGACATAATCGGCTGCATCGCGGAAAAGCCGCAGCCGCTGCAGTTCCGGGTCTGCGGAGGTGTACACCTCTGCAAGGCGATGTTCGTAACAATGGTAGATCTCGTGCAGCAGGGTGTCCAGCACTTCTTCCACCGGGTCATTTTCCAGATGTTCGATGCTGATGCTGATGGCCCGGCTGCTGTCATCGTAGCTGCCCAGCGTGTTTTCCGGAAGGTTCGCACCGCTCACCGTGACGGCACAGGGCAGGCCCAGATAATACACCTCGATGTTGCAGATCGTCTGCATCGTGTCGATGCGCTGGGCCGTGGTAAGGTCCTGCCAGACCTCGGGCTGCAGCTTCAGCACCTCACTGATGTTCGAGGCAATGGTCTGCGCCTGCGCTTCATCCACGGCCGATGCCTGTGCTTTTACTGCGGCGGGAAACAGCTCCCCTTCCAGAAACGCATGCCACCCTACACTGCCGATTAGGCAGACACTGGCCGAGACTGCCGTACACACCATCAGGTACTTCCAGCGGGAGACCCTTGCCTGGAAATGGCGGCGCGAGAGCCGCCTGCCCCAGAACATCACGGCGGTAAGGCCCATTGCCAGCACAGCCGTCGGCACCAGGATCAGCAGGATGCGTGTGCGGAAGGTCTTTGCGTATGCCAGCACCGTGTACAGCCCAAACGGCAGGAAGACGCAGGCTGAAGAGATCCACCCGTTTTTTCTGCGGCGGAAGCCAAGGCTGAGCGCAAGCACCGCAGCCGCCGTTAACCACAAAAGAATGTGCAGCGATGCTTTGCGTTCAAGCCCCGCCAGCGGGCGGAACAGCAGGCTGCGGTACCATATATAGCCCACCACGAATTTCCAGAAAACACTGTACAGGTATCCCCCCAGCGTCATCGTCGAACGATCCTGCATTGCTCCACATCCCCTTCTTTCCTTTTTCAGTCCTCTTCCCCCGGGCCAAAAAGCTCGTCGAATTTTTTTTCCAGCATCTGACCAAGGTCATCTTCCCGGGCGGTGCCCGGCTTACAGCCTGCGGCACTGCGGGTCTCGTACCGTTCCACCGGGGCACGCAGTTCCAGCACGAACTTTTTGTGTGCGGACATTCTCATAGCTCATCACCTCCAAAGCGTCTGCGGCCGGTGCGGTCATTGCTGCAACTGAGATACTCCTGGTATTCCCGGCTGTTCAGGGTGTCGTAGCGGGGCAGGCATGCCGGCCGACACCCTGACCTCATTACGAACACCTTACCCATCGGTGCATAGAGCACCTCGTCGTATGGCAGATCCATCCGTTTGGAGACGATCTCACAGGAGCGGTTATCGAACCCGCCGGGGAAGTATGCGTATACTGCACAGTTCTGCCGAATGACGGCAGCTTCGTCTTTGTACATAGCTTCCAGCTGTTGCTCCGACTGCAGCAGCAGAATGGCCGAAAGCCCTGCCGAGCGGAACAGGCTGATGTCGCTGGCAAAGCCCTGAATAGGGGCCGTGCAGGCGAAATCATCAAAGATGTAGCGCACTTCCCGGGGCAGCTCGCCGCCGGGACAACTGGCCGCATATCGGAGCAGTTGCTGCTCCGTGCTGCGGTAGAACAGGTTCGCATAGTATTGCTGTGCGGTGTCTGCCGCCGAGGTGATCACCAGCAGTGCTTCCTTGCGGCTTGCAAAACGCACAGGGTCGAACTGCGGTTTTTCTCGCATCATGCGGCGGATAGACTCCGGGAATACGGTGCTCAAAGCACCCGCCAGAGTATCCCGCACGCAGGATGCCGTGCGTTCTGGCAAGCTGCGCCAGCTGTTAAACTCCCGCACCGCAAAGCACCCCGGCGAGGCCTTTTCCAGCCGCTGGAACATCCCATACAGCTCCGGCTCAACGCCATAGGCATTTTCGCAAGGAATGGTCTTGTCGAACAGTGCCAGTACATCGGCCATGCCGGGCATACGGCTGCCTTTGGAGGTCATGAAGCAGCCAGCGATTAGGCCCGAGAGCAGCTGCTTTGCCTTGACCTGCCAGTAATCATCCACGCTCTTGCGGATGGACATATCCACGATGGCTGCTGACAGTGCCTCGATGTCCGCATAACTCTCGATGGAAGCAATGGGGTCGTAGCTGAGGGTGCTCTTCTTGGGGTGTGCCGCATTCAGGATGTGCACCATGTAGTTTTTGCGCTTGAGGTACTCTGCCATAAGGTAGGCATCCCGCTCTTTTGCATAGCTCAGGATCGGGTTGCTGCAGTGCATCCGGGCCACTGTGGGCAGGATCACGCTAGTACTTTTGCCGCAGCCGGTGGTGCCCACGATCAGCGCATTTGCGTTGGGGCGAGTGCGGCCCACCTCGTCACCGGACAGCACACAGCCTTCCGCCACAACAAGAGAATCTCGTTTCATCGCACTCTCCTTTACACTCGGTCCACAACACGGTCGCAGATTCCAAAGGACACAGCCTCGTCCGCTTTCATGAAGTTGTCGTAACCAATGGCCGTTTCGATCTCTTCCACCCGGTGGCCGGTGTCCCGTGCCAGCAGGCCAGTCAGTTCTCGCTTGGTGGTCAAAATGGATTCTGCCGTTTTCTGGATGGAGGATGCACTGCCGCATACCCCGCCCGAAGCGGAAGCAATCTGCGGTTCATGGATCATGACCATGCTGTGCCGCAGGATAAAGCGGTGGCCACGTCTGCCACCGGCCAAAATCACCGCCGCCATGCTGGCCGCCAACTCCACACAGTACAGGTCGATGGGCACAGTCATGCCCTTCAGCTGGTCGTAAAGGGCAAGGCCCGCCTGCACGGTGCCACCGGGCGAGGTGATGATAAGCTTGATGGGGGCTGTGGCATCTGCGCTTTCCAGAAACAGAAGCTGCTGGATGATGGCGTTGACCGTGCTGGTGTTGATCTCACCGGTCAGGAACACCGTCCGCTGCGCCAGAAGCATGGCATCCAGCGGAAAGCTCTGGGTGCCGCTGCTGCTTTTTTGGATCACTTGCATGGTAATTCACTCCTTTGTTTTTTCTGGTTCCAGTATACCAGCTCTGCCGTGCAATGTGTATCACCCAGCAGTTTACAGCCCCAGGTGCTGCATTTCCGGCGCGCTGATCAGCTCCGCATACCCACGCAGCAATTTCAGAATTTTCTTCTCCGGGTCTGGCTCTTCCGGATCGATGTGCTGCTCGGCATAGATGCGGAGCGTACCTTCCCCTGTGGGTTCCACCCCCACAGCGGGCCCGTTCCGAGAAGGGTCACGGCATTCCATGCGGCGGTCTTTCTCCCACCCGGAGCCATCTACCAGCCGCCAGCACTGCAGCGTGCCGTCTAAACCGGCGTACAGATCAAATCTCAGCCCGCTGGGCAGGGTGCAGAAATACAGGGTACCCTGTGCCTGGCGCAGTTGCCGCAGGGTGATCTGCAGCTGCCGGGCAGCTTCTTCCACGGCCCACGCCGGGAACTCTGGTGCCGCGGCCATCAGACGAAACTCCCTGCGATGCGGGCCTGCTCTTCGGTGGGCACATAGCGTTCCCCCAGCCCTGCACGGTACAGTTCGGCCAGCGCTTCGCGCAGCAGGACAGCACGCTCCGGTTTGAGCACGCCGCCTGCGTGGGCTTGCTCGATTCGCAGCTGCACCACAAGGCTGATCGCCTTCCGGTGCAGAAAATAGGCTTTCAGGTCCGCAGGGTCGATGATATCCAGCCCCCTGTGCAGGTAATCACGGTAATATTCGTCGTTTTTTTCTTCCGGGATGCCATTGCACTGCAGATACTCCCGGATGCCCGCCTCGGCGGTCTTCATCTCCTCCTGGCTATAAAAGACAACGCCTTTTGCTGCCATATAATCAAATACCAGATCGATCATCATTTTTTGCTCCTCTCTGCCATCCGGGCCAGGATCTCCTGTGCCTCCCGGGTGGCGGCCACACGTTCAGTATAGTCATCGGAAATGGCACGGTCCAGGCAGCTGCGTAGGCTGTCGAACACTTTATCCCCTGCCAGTTCGTTCACCTTGTCTTCCAGCGCCTTCATGTTGCCGCCAAAGAAGGCTTCCTTCATGGGTGCTTCGCCCACCTGCCCTTCCAGTGCTGTGCACAGGTCTGTGGCATGGCCGTAGATCTGCTGGCGCTGGGCGGCAAGGGCACGTTCCTGGCTAATCTTGGCCAGCTCACGGTTTGTGTACATGGTCGTGATACCCTCGTTCATTCCTCTGCCTTTCTCTGCATAGTTGGAGATCTCGCCATTCTTATCCGACTTGAACCAGGATGCCTGACGGGTGCCCACGGTATTGTAGACCATGTAGCCGCCCTTTGACGGCTCGGGCACGATGATCTCCCGGTTGAAGCTGCTGCAGTGCACCGTCTCATGGATGGCAGAGCGTTCCAGCTGGTTTTTGCTGGTGGCAAGCAGCTGGATCGAGCTTTTCCCTTCACTGTAGCGGTAGCCGCCGGTCACCCCCTCGCCAAGGTCCTGCACCACCCGGATGCTGTCTGCGCCCTGGCTGACCCGGGCCGCATCCTTGGGCGAAAAGTAGGCCCCGTTCTCCTGTAGGATACTGGCGATGGTATTCTGGTGGATGACCTCGGCCTGCTGCTGCGGGCTGAGCTCCTGTACCTCTGTTGCCGGGGCAGGGGTGATTTCGGCTGCTGGGGCGGCGGGCGGTACTTCGCTGCCCTCGCCCAGCTGGACGCTCTCCAGATTCCCGCCCGCAAGACCTTCGGTGCCTCCGGAGCCGGTCTGGCCTGTCTCGCCGCCTGTTTCGGGAGTGTTCATCTCATCGTTCTCGGCGCTGCCGCCGCTGATCTCGCTCATACAGTTCCTCCTTTCAGGTGGTTATGGTATGCGGTCACGATCTGTCGGCTCTCGCCCAGCGGCACCCCGGCTCCGGCCAGCATTTCGCCCAGCAGGCAGAGCTTTGTAGGTGCTGCCGCCGTGATGCGCAGCTGCTGCAGCATCTGTTCGATGTTCTCCGCAAGCACAGGGATGTTGTAGGGGTCGGCACGGATACGGGCCAGATGGTACTGCATCTGCCCTGCATCCAGCGGGGCCAGCAGGCCCTGCACGGCACTTTTCCTGCAGCGGAACCGGCTGCCGCACACAAGGCAGGCCGCCGTAAAGCTCCCGGATGTGCCGGGCTTTTCCGTCTGCAGGTGGAACACCCCGTGAGTGCCCCGCACCGTCATCAGGCATTCGCCGGGCCGGAAGGCGTGCAGGGCACGGCGCTGCAGCACCGAAAGGTCCATGACGCTGCCCATGCAGCCCCGGTCCTCGCCGGAATCCATGCCCAGACACAGCTTGACGGCGGTGTTGGCCATGACGGAATCCGGCATCAGGGAGGGCCGCTGGTCGCTGAGGACAAGGCCTGTGCCGCTGGCACGGATCTCGGCAAACATCTTGTCGAAGGCTAGGTTGGAGCGGGCCAGTGCGCTGTCCTCGGCGTCCGTTTTGCGGAACACGTTGTGGGCCTCTTCCAGCACGATGAGCCGCTGCAGCGCCGAAGACTCGGGCAGCCGCTGCAGGTAAGACTGGAAGCGGAACATCAGGATGTTCATGAGGAAGGCCGTGGCTTCCTCCGAGAAGTCGGCCAGTTCCAGAACCGTAGGCACCGTGAGCAGCTGCTTTGCCGTCATGCCAAAGGGGTCGGCGAACACGCGGCCCAACGCACCGCTGGTCATGGTCTCGGCGCGCAGTTCCAGCGCACCGGTCAGGTTCTGGCGCACCTCAGGCCCATAGCGGGCGTGGTGGGCGACATAGTCCTCCACCCCGGCCAGCACATCGGCAAAGGTTGGGAAGGGCTTTGCCGGGTCGGTGTAGGCCGCCATGCCGTACTCCCAGCCAAAGCGGTGGTAGGTCTGCTGCAGCAGGCCGCTGAACGCCTCCGGGATGGGGTGCTCTGCACCGGTGGAAGCCGTCAGCGCCAGCGTAACGGCGGCGGCGTGGTTCTCTATGAGCGTACCGTCTTCCGGGCGCAGCGGATTGATGCGCAGCAATGGGCCATCGGCACCGGAGGTATAGACCATAAGCGAAGGGATCTGCCCCAGCAGAGCGTTGTACTCCTTCTTGGCCGCTTCCAACACCACGAAGGGGGTCTGCTGCCGGGCCCACAGGTCCACCAGCAGGTTCTTCACCAGCGTGGTCTTGCCGGTGCAGCAGGCTCCGAACACCGCCGTGTGGCACAGCAGCGCCGAGAACGGGATCGCTGCCGGTGCGCCGCTGCCCAGCACGCGGCCCGCCGTGACGCCTGCCGCCGCGATGGGGCGCACCACCGGGAACAGCTCCCGGCAACCCTCGTCCTCCACAGGGTTCTGCACATAGAACCCCGGGCAGGCGCAGGTGGGCGGCACGCAGAAGGATGCCGCCGCTTCGGCGCTCTGAAGGCTTGCCACATAGACTGCGGCGGCGGTGCCGTCGGGCAGGCGTACCGCTGCGCGGGGGATGGCAAGGCAGGTCTCCGGATAGCGGAAATCCCCCTGCAGGTCAAAGCAGCGGATAGGCTCAAAGCCCGGCTGCTCTTCCCGCCCGGCAAGGCATGCGCGGATGATGCCGGCAAGCTGCAGATAGTCGGTGCGGCTGTCCGCACCAAAGCGGATCACCGCCTGCACAAGGCCGGTGCTGCGGGCCTTTTCCAGCAGCGTGATCTCCTCCTGCAGTGCATCCAGCGCCGCCGCCACATTCTGCACCGGCACCTCCACCGTGCGGCGGGAAGCGCTGCCGCACACCCGGGGGAACGCCTTGCAGGGTTCAAGCTGCCGGGCAAGGCGGCGGTCATCTTCCAGCAGGGCCTGAATGTCGGCATCTGCTGCGGGCAGGGCAATGCAGGCCGCATAACAGTGGTCCAGCCCTGCCGAAGCCAGCGCTTCGACCACGCCATCAGCGGCAAAGGTGCCCAGGAACAGCCCCGAACAGCGGTAGCCGCCGCTGAACCAGGACGCCTGCGGCTTGGTCTCGCACTCTGGCAAAAGCGACTGGAACAATGCCGCATTGTCGATGCTGCTGCCGTAGAAGGCGGCTGCACTGCCGTGATCCGTGCGGAACACGAAGGCCGAAGCGGCACCGCTCTGGTGGGCGGCACGCAGCCACCGCGCCGCAGCCTTTTGCAGCAGGGCCTTGCCTGCTTCGGGCGGGCCGCTCATGCGGAAGCCGCACAGCTGCGTCCAGCGGGAGATAGCGGGGAAAAATGCGCCTGCGTCTACCTGTATGGCATCGGCCTCGGACAGGCTGCGGTTCTGCTTGAGGGCAAGGATCTGGTCGGCCAGCGTCATGGCGCGGCGCAGTTCAGTGCTGTAGGAATTCATGGCTTACCTCCTTCTTCTGCGGTTAGGGAAGACGCTCTGGAATAAGATCCAGAAGCCGATCAGCATGATGAACAGGGGCATGCAGGCCGTAAGCAGTGCCAGCAGGAATGCCGCTACCGCCCCGGAGCGGAACAGGTAGACCACCGTGCAGGCAAGGGCCGCAAGCAGCGCTGCCAGCAGCCCCAGCGTCAGCCAGATGGCTGTGGCGCTGAGCTGCAGCCCGGGCTTCACCTCTGAGCCGGTGGTAAGGTTGTAGATGGACTTTACCACCCGGCGGCCGCCCTGCTCCTTCGCCCGGATACGCACTTCGTCGCCGATCTGGATGCGCCCCAGGCAGTTGCCGTACAGGCAGAAGTCCGTCACCTCGCTGGGCACCCCGTCGGTGATGGGCTCCACCCGGACGGTGTATTCCAGCGTCTGGTGGGCGAACTGATACGGTTCCCCGCGCACCAGCGCATTGAACAGCTTGTGCGCCCGGCTGTAAAACACAGCCTGATGGTCCAGTTCCAGAACGCGGCCGGTGCAGGTGATGCCGCCCCGGCCGTGCTGCATGAACACTGGCTCTGCCTGTGCCTGCGGCGGGCTGACAAGGGGCGAAAGCGGCAGGCTCACCCGGGGAGAGACGGCAGGTGCCGTATCCTGCACCAGAACGCTGTGGCAGAAGGGGCAGCGGGTCTTGGTGTCGCCGAAGAAGAACTCCGAACGGCAGTCCGGGTTTGGACATCGTTTCATCGTGCCTTCTCCTTTCAGCCGAACCGCTTGCCGGTGGCAATGTACTCCTGCACACTGTCCGCCCACAGCCGGGACACCGACTGCATTTCGGTCAGGCTGGTAACAGGCGAATCCCAGCAGACCCAGTGGTTGCCGTCCGCATCGCTCCAGCGGTGGGTGGTGTGACCGTCGCTGGGGCGACCACACAGGCTGGGCATCCGCAGGATGCAGGCCCGCCAGGTGTATGCGTGAAGGGAGCCATCGTAGACCCACTTGTAGTTGAACTGATACTCACGGTCTGCACGGCCATGGGCATCGTTGGCAAAGTAGATCATGGGGCCGGTCTCGCCGTGGGGGTCACGCCGGGCCGTTGCTGCCGAAGCCGCTGCCTGCTCCGGGTGCCGGTTGTTTTGATAGATCAGGTACCCCACTCTGCCCGCAGCCACCACAAAGATCGCCAAAAGCACCCAGCCAATAAGTTCTTCCATAAAATCTTCCTCCCAAAGTAACTTCAATAAAGATAGGTCAGGCTCCGCAGGAACACCTTCATGTCGGTATAATCCAGAAATTTTAGTGTTCCAGCCTTCAGCCAGCTTTTCAGCAGCCGGGAGGCTGCCGGGCAGCTGCAGGTGAGCCCTTTGTCGATGAACAGCGCATAGCCTTCCTGCTCCTTCTCGAAGCCGATCCGTCCACAGGGGCGGCTGAACGATGAAGGAAAGGTGCACTTCTCGTAGACATGGCACCGATCATCGTTCAGGGACTGCTTGAGCATCTCGTACTGCGCATCGGTTCCCAAAACAAACTCCTTCACAGGCATTTCTCCTTTCTGGCTGCACATTTGCTGTGCTTTGGTCCCAGTATAAAATTTATCCCGGCTGCTTTGAACTAACCGCTGGTTTACACCGCACAAAAAAGAAAAACGGCCCACAGACAGGTTGGCCACCCTGTCTGCAGGCCGCTGTGCTCAAAGCCGCCGTAAGGCGCTTCGCGATCATCTCCTTTCGTTATTATCTGTCAGACGAATGACCAAGCGAGTTCCGACACCAGATGCCCATCATGGATCAGCATATTGAGCTGCCTTCCATCCTCGCGAGGCCAGATGGCCTTCTGATCCTGTTCGATCAGAACATCGACCCTTTCCCCATTCTCCAGAAGCAGAGTCACCTTCTGCCAGCCCTCTGACGGGTCACTCTGCTGTTCATCCCGGTGGAAGCCGCCGCCGGGAAGGCTCACCTGCTGTTCGCCCCCGTGGAAACCACCACCGGGAAGGCTCACCTGCTGTTCGCCCCCGTGGAAACCACCACCGGGAAGGCTCGTCTGCTGTTCGCCTCCGTGGAAGCCGCCGCCGGGCAGCTGGTTACGGGCGTTCATCGCTTCGTTCTTCATCTTCGTTTCCTCCTTGGTGTTGTAGGTGTGGATGCGGACCATTTCTGTGGTTGCCATAAGGCAAAGTCCTCCGTTTTGTGTGACCGCTGGGCTTGGCACCCCGGGTTGGGTGCCAGACCGGCGGAAGTGTATCTTTCAGCATAAGACTTGTGAAGCCTTATGTTGTTTGTATTATAAGCCTCCTGCGCCGGGAAAGGAATCGACCGCTGGTTTACAGGGCTTTTTTCCAGCCACCGGTTTGCGGCACAAAAAGCTCTCAGGTGTCGAAGCGGATAGCGCGGGTGTCCAGCCCTGCCCAGTCCACCTGCAGGTGGCGCAGGTCGCCGGTGCCGCCGCACATCTTGCAGGGCTTTGCACCGAACTCGGGCCGATCCGGGTGCTGGGGCACCCAGAGCGTCTCGTCCATGTAGGCAAAGCGCCCGGCGTCCCCGCCCAGCACCTGATCGAACAGCTGGATGCCCAGCTGTTCCTTGAGGTCCGGGGCAAGGCGGATCCACACGAAGTTGCGGTCTTGCACCGCGTCCAGCATCGTGTTGAAGGGGCTGCCGGGGGCCTCGTGGTACAGCAGGAGCATCAGAGCCAGATACCCCTTTGTGGCGTTCATCCGCTCGGTGGCGAAGATGGGGCAGGCCGAGGAGTCCACGTCGTTCTGGTAGCCCTGTTCGTATTGCTCGAACCGGCTGCGCAGCAAACAACGGGGACAGCTGGCCGTCACACCGGGGTATAAGAAGATCAGCTCCGCAGCCGCGCCATGTGCGTACATCATGGCTGCCAGATAGGGTGTGCCGTACTTCAGCGCCAGCATGGAGGAGCGTTTCTGGGCCTCAAAGTTATCGGTGCAGCCAAGGATCAGGTAATCGGTGGCCTTGCGCCCGGGGAAGCGGTCCAGATATGCTTTGAACGCTTCATCGCTCATGGCATCGTCCAGCGCACGCGGGATGCAGAGCACCTGTGCGTCCGGGTTGATATCGCGGATGCGGTCGCGGATCACCTCGACCTTTTTGCGGCCCATCTCTGAGATGAACACGGCCTGCGTCGCCACATTGGAGGGGCTGACGATGTCCGGGTCCATGAGGATGAAGTTGCGCAAGCCCGAGCGGGCGCAGTTTTCCAAGAAACTGCGTGCGCCGCCCACGCCAATGCAGACCACTACTTTCTGCTCCAGCACCTTCTGGGGGTAGAGCGAACGCACCTTGCCGAAGTAATCCGGGGCCTTGGCTGCAGGGTCTTCGGCAGGCGTTTCAGGCTGCTCCTGTGCTTCCAGCGAAGCGCGGTATGCGTCCATCTCCGCCACAGAGTATTCCCTGTGCCACGGGGCAAACGTGCACAGCGCATAGCGGCTGCCGCTTTCCGCCCGTAGCACATGATCCAGATCCACGGTCAGAGCATCGCCCTTGAGGTGCACGATGTAGAAATACAGCGTGAACAGCCCCTTGCGGGCAGGCCGAAGGATGGGCAGGTAGAAGAAGTCCTGCTCAAAGAAGCGCAGATGGATCAGCGCCGTGGAAATATCGTGGTAGGACGGGCGGATGCAGCCGCGGGGGTGGCTGTGGTAGATGCCGGTAACACGGTACCCTTTCTCGGCCCAGTCGTGGAACACCTTTGTCATGGAATCCACATCGTAGTAGAAGGTGCCCGGCGTGTTGCGGGAGAGGGTGTCGAAGTGGCACAGGTCCACCAGCGCCGTGTCTTCGGTGCTGCCCATCATGCCGCCGGTCTCGGGGGCGTAGCGGCCCACATTGCTGCGGAAGTCCGCCAGCACCTGACGGGAAAAGCGGACCGTAGGCTCAGCCGGTTTTTCCGGGCAGGGCAGCTGATTCTGACTCTCCTGCGCAGGGTCGCTTGCCAGCTGGCGGGCCAGACGGTCGGCAGAGCTGCACGCAAAGCTGCGCACTGCGGCAGCACCGGCTTCAATGTTTGCAAAGAACTCGTTACGCATGGTATTCTCCTCTCTTTTAAGCAAGATCGAACTGGATCTCGCGCAGTGAACCGCTGAGGGCTGCCGACTTCCCGGCCAGAACCTCCTGCGGGTGGCTCAGCTGCAGGTGCAGCAGCTGTCGGCCCACCGTTGCCCGGACGTTCCCGGCACGGCTCCGGGCACCATAGGCGGTATCGAAGTCCAGGAACTCGTTGAGCAGTGCCGGGTCGATGGAGCGCAGCTTGATGTCGTAATTCGCCAGCTCCTGACGAATAAACTTGATCACGATGCGCGCATTGGCCTCGGGGCTAAGCTCCTGGTAGACGATGTAGTTGGCGATCTTGCCGCTGATCTCGGGCCGGTGGCAGTATTTGGTGAAGGCATCGCGGCAGATCTCGGTGCGCTCGAAGTCACCGGCTGCCCGGTACTTGTCCATGGGGATGGGAAGGTTCGAGGTGAAGATCAAGATGCAGCGGCTGAGGTCGATGGCGGGGGAATTGTCCGCCATGCCCAGCTTGCCGGTGTCAATAGCCTCCATGAGCCCTTCCACCACCTTGGGGTCGCTCTTCTCGATCTCGTCGATGACGATGATCTGGTAGGGGTTCTGCCGCACGGGGTCCAGCACAGTGGGCTGGCCGTGGCCGACGTAGCCCGGAGGCGCGCCGAAAAAGCGGTTCACGGTGTGGGAGCTTGCAAACTCGCTGCCCGCGACCTCGATGCAGCCGTACTCGGTGCCGTAGATCCCGGTCATGATTTCCGCCAGCGACTTCGCAGTCTCGGACTTGCCGGTTGCCGTGGGGCCAAGCAGCATCACGGTGAGAATCTTCTCCTTCTTGCGCATCTTGTGCACCGCCACCAGCTCCGCGATGTCGTTCAGGGCATCATCCTGCCCAAAGACATGCTTCTTGAGCGGACCGCTGATCTTTTCCGGGTCCACAAGTTGGGGCTGCTCCCGCTTTTCCCGCTGCTCCAGCACCGCCGCCATGTCCACCACATCGTCCTCCGAAGGCGTTTCCTCTGCCACAGGGGGTGTTGCCTGCGCTCTGTCAGGCTCCGCACCAGCGGAAGGGGCCGCTGCACCAAACAGGGGCTGCAGCGCATACAGGAACTCGACCATATCCTGCATGCAGACAAAGCGTACCTCGCCCTGCTCCAGCAGGCTGCAGAACTTCGCATCCTGCACCGTGGTCTTGATGCCGTAGTCGATGTAGAGGATATAGACGCTGCTGTTCTTTTCAAAGCCCAGCCGCGCCGTGCCCGGCGTACAGCCGGGCGGCAGCACGCAGTGCTCAAACACATGGCAGCGGCCATCGGCCAGCAGTGCTTCCAGCCAGTCGAACTGTGCAGCCGTGCCAAAGACAAATTCTTTCATTGCTAAGCTCCTTTCAGCCGAAGAAGGCACCGATCAGTGCCAGAACGATTGCAATGGCGGCCACCCAGCACACCACGGTGGCCACCGAGTAAGCCACCGGGAGAATGAAGAACCCTCCGATCAGGAATGCGCAGGACACGCCAATGCTGCCCGAGATGGTGCGGCAGGTGCAGATCTTCCATGCGGCCACGCCGATGTAGACCAGTACCAGCGCAATGGTGGTGAACTCAATGAAGCTGCTCATAAAGCATCCTCCTTTCAGGCTGCATCGCGCTCGCCGTCAAAGCGGCGGGCAGGCACTGCTTCCAGCAGCTCGTCGGCGGCTTTTGCTGCACCCAGCTCATACCGGCACACATACTCGATCTGTGCAGGCAGACGCTGGAACAGTTTGTTCAGCAAAAAGTTGCTGTGGTCCGCACGGGAAGTGTAGAGCTGGCCGAGGGTGATGCTGTGGGTCATGCAGGTGTCTTCATCGCAGACCAGACGGCCGTTCGCTTCAAAGAAGTGGTAGACCGTGGCTGCGTATTTCTTCATGCTGAGCAGGTAGGCGATCTCCTTGCTACCAGCAGGCTGGTAGTAGAAGTTGTGTGCGCCAACATACCGCACCGGTCTGCCGGGTCTCTTTGCCAGCGGTGCACGCACGGTGACACAGAGGATGCGGTCTTTATCCTTCTTGCAATTGATGTTTTTCATGGTGGTTCCTCCTTGCATTTCCAGCTTGTATGCGGCTTTGTTTCGGCTGTCTTGCGACCCCGCCGTGATCATGGTCAAAGTATACTGCCGATGCCAAAAAACCACTATATACCAGCGGTTAACCCCGTGCAAAGCACTCTGCAACGCAAAAAACGCCGCAGGCATGAAACCTGCGGCGTTCAATAGAAGATCATAATAAAAAACGACGGGCTGATCCCCGTCTGCGGCCTCCCTTGCGGACTGCCGGTAAGTACAGATCAGCTCGTCGAGCGTGCAGCCGTACAGCTCCCGCAGGAACACCAGGTGCGACAGAGTTGGCAGTTTTTTGCCGCTCTCCCACATGCTGATGCTCACCCGGGAAGCCGGGTCGCCTCCATCCGTCAGAATGCCCGAGAGCCCTTCCTGCGTCAGGTGGTTGGCGTTGCGGTACTGCTTCAGCCTTGCGCCAGTTGCAGCAGGGTCCACCCCCATAAGCCATGCGGTTGCATAATTCACGGTAAGTTTGTTTTCCATGATCTTTCCTCCTGATCGTTTTTGACGTGTGAGCCTTGCGGCTCCGAAAAAAAAATTCACGCTGCGATCAATGGAAGGATCAACCCTGTTCAACTACCTGTAGTCTAGCAGATACAAGATGCCCTTGTCAAGAAAAAAACAGACCCTGTAAACTAGTGGTTTACTGATATGTACCCCCAATACTGGGTGTCCAGTATTGGGGGTACATATCGAAACACTGTCACTCTTTTTCTTGTTTACAGTTCTTCCAGAATCTTCAAAAACTCATCAAACCGATAAGCACCTTCCAGATGGAGGTCTTTATTCTGGAACACCATGTAATAGCGATACTGGCTCCCGGCTGCATTCTGCCATGCACGGCCCAGTTTGATCTTCTCACGGGACTCAGCATTTTCCAACTGGTCGCCCTTGGTTTCCACCAGCAGCACCTTTCCGCTGTTGGTCATTACGATAAAGTCTGGGTAGTGGTTGCGGAAAGCGTTCAGGCAGAACGCATTCCGTCCACTGGTGGGATTGCGGTGCCACCAGTGCACACTGTCAATGCCGGTCAGTGCCATTGCCATGTCATACTCGAAATTATCGTCCAGCTCGCACTCCTGCTTGTACAGGCTCTTGGTCAGGGAGGAAGCCTTGCCGGACAGGGTGATATGTGATGTCAGCTTGAAGCGGGGCTGGGTGACAATCTTGCCTACCTCCAGCCAGTTGTAGAAGTTCTCCCTTGCGGTCTCCTCTTGCAGCTTGATGATGTAATCGCAGATCTTATTGGCAAAGTTGACGGGCATTTGTTCCAGCGCATCCAACTGGTCTTGGTTCATGCCGTCGATGATGTAGTCCACATAACGCTGCAACTCCGTATCGTCCACGGCGTTCAGCTTCTTCTGGCGGCTCAGGGTGGTGTGGATGATGTTGCGGCACAGTTTCAGCCGGTTTTCACCCGGCATCAGAGGGAACTGCTGCCCGATAAACTGCTGATACTGGGATTCCATTTTGGACGCACGGGGCGTACCATCGCCGTCCAGATCGACCTGCGCCAGATTGTTGTCCAGATGGTCGAAGTCGATGTTGCTGGGCTTGCCCTTCAGGGTGAAGTTGCTCAGCAGATTCTCCTTGGTTAACTCCTGCGTATCACTGGGCATCAGGATACTCTGGGGGATCTTCAGGCAGAATTTAGGCAAGACGAGCTGTTCGATCTCGTCGGCAAACTCTACTTTGACCTTTGTTTGTCCAACCATTTTCTGCGCCTCCTGTGGTAAGTCGCTGGCAGGGTCGTCCTTGTGCTGCTGCAAGACAGCTTCAAAGACGGCGATTTCCTTTCCGGCTTGTGCCAGAATGTCCTGCACTGCTGGTGCGATCTTCTGGGGTTCAGTGGTGGGGTCAACGCACACCGGGTCCAGCCGCACCGTGTCCGGGTCATCAAAAATATCCTGCGGCTCCTCCGCAGGTGCCGGGGGCGTGATGTTAAAGGTGGTCTGCTGTGCCACAGGCAGCGGTGCCGGAGCAGGAGCTTCCTCCTGCGCCCGGTAATCCTGATCGGTAAAGCCTGCGTTATTCAAGCCCTTTACAATGCCATCCAGTGTGTGCTTAAAGTCCGCAGAGGAGGTCAGCACATAGGACATATTCAAAGCCGGGACCGGGTGCTTTCGGGTATAGGGCAGGCGCAGGATGCGCCCAACGATCTGCTCCACATCCACCTGACTGGTGCGGTTTGCCAGCGATGCAAGGATGTAGGCAAAGGGGCAGTCCCAGCCCTCCTTCAATGCGTTGACGGTGATAATAAATCGGATGGGGCATTTGGGCGAGAGCAAGTCTGCATTTTTCAGCTCATTGATGTCGGCGGTCTTAATGGCAATCTGCTCTGCCGGTATGCCGTTTTTCACAAGGATGGTGCGTATCTTCTCAAAGGTGGCAGCGTCCTCTTTGCCCTTGGGCTGTGCCTGAAACAATACGATAGGGCGGATGTAGCAGCCGCCGTTGCGGTATTCAGCCATAGCCTGCGCCTCCAGAATGCTCTGCATCTGGACAGCATTGTTCAGCACATCCAACTGATTGTTGCGGTTCATTACGAACACCGGCAGCTTGACCATGTTCTCCTGACGCAGATGAATGGCATCCACAATGGAGATCAGATTGCTTTCTTTGGTGGGGGTAGCGGTCAAGTCCAGCACAAAGCGGGGGTTGAAATCTCGGAGCATCTGCTTACTCAGGGTGCTGCGGGCATGGTGGCTCTCGTCCACGATCACCACCGGGCGAAGCTGGTTGATGATTTGCAGCAGGGCGGTGGGGTCGGCATCTTCCACCGGATGGGTGGGAGTGCCCAGAGCCTGCGCCAACTGCGCCAGACTGCTGTTCTCTTGCCGTGCCTTGAGCTGCTCTTTTTTGCCCCGGAAGGAATCGTAGGACAGCACCAGAATAGAAAGCTGCTCGGTAATGGCAGAGATGTTGAACCGTGTGGCAGACAGTAACTGGTCTTTGGTGTAGATCTCCACCCGGCTGTTGAACGCCACATCAATTTTCTGGCGGTAGGGGTGCGCCGGGTTCCGCAGGGCAGAAAGGGTCTGGGTGAGGATGGCATCCGAGGGCACCAACCAGACCACCACACGCTGCTGCATCACGCCCAGTGCATGGAAGATCGGCTCAATGGCGTTGGCGGCAAGGAAGGTCTTGCCGCCGCCAGTGGGCACTTTCAGGCAGACATTTGCCACACCCGGCAAAAGATCCTGATACCGGGGCATTCCGCCCGGTCCCACCGGAACGTGCTTTTCTTCCCACAGACGGCGGTAGGCGGTTTCGATGCTGCCTGTCTGCATCAAAATCTCAAGATACCGTTCAAGGTCACGGATCACGGCTCTTTGATAATTTTTCAATTCCATTTTTGCCGTCCTCCTTACACCCGCACAATATCACGGGGAATCTTTTTGAACGTAATGCCAAGCTGCTGCAACTCCTGTTCACTCAGGGTGCAGCGGTCGGCGTAAATGATGTAGCCCTCTGCCTTTTCCGGGATGGTTGCCACAAAGTCGTAGTTCAGCACACAGACCTTCTGGGGTTCGTAGAAGAAATAGTAGGCGGTGCTGTTGTTCTCACCAAGGAAATAGGAGTTGCTGTTCTTGTGGTCAGGCAGTGGCTTTTTGGTTTCGGTATACCAGATGTAGTCTCTGATCTTCTCGGTGCCCACCTTTTCGTTCAGGTTGCCGCTGGGCAGCAGCAGCGGTTCGCCCAGTTCATAATAACTGAAACTGCCGCCGGTGCCCTCCGCAGCGTTTTTGCCCTCACCATAGCCTTTGATGACCCGCTTGACACGCTCGGCGGTGATGGTGTCTGCATAATCGCCCATCTCCACCAGAATGAATTTGCGGTGTCCGCCATCCGCTTTGTTCATGTTCAGCACCGCATGGGCTGTGGTGCCGGAGCCTGCGAAGGAATCCAGAATCAAAGCGTCCTTTGTTCCGGCAACTTTCAACACAAACTCGATCAGGCGGTGGGGTTTGGGTGTATCGAATGTAGCCTTGCCGTCAAAAATCGCAAGCATTTCTTTCTTGGCTTCATCGGTGTGACCCGTTTCAGAAAACGGCCAGAAGTTAGTGGGCAAGCGTCCACCGACATTTTCGAGATAAGTTTTTCGGGCAATACCGCCCTTACCGCCTTTCGTGAAGAAAAAGCGTGGCCACTGTCCACGTTCCAGCACTTTTTGTGCATTAGCTGATGCCACTTCCAACGGATCTGCAAGCACGATGGCTTTTACATCCGGGCGAACCTCATCAGGCGAAATGCCGCAGACATGAGCGCGTTCTTTTTCATCATGCAGGTCTTGCAGTTCGTACTTTGTCCAGCCGTTCATGATTTCCAGCATGGTATCCTGCTGATACCGCCAGCAGGCACCATTACTGGGATAGAGCATTTTTCCTGTGAATGGATGTTGGATGGCATAGACCATGCCCTGATGGGTGGCTGCGCCGGGAGCAAAAGCATCACTTGTTCTCCATGCTGAAACATCATTGTCTGGGTTTTTATATTTGGCATCCATCTCAGCAGTGCGGGGCAGTTTGTTGGGGTTCCATTCTGGCTCCTTGCTGTAAACCAGAATGTGTTCTACCTCGTTCACGATGCCTTTGGAATCGTTGCGGGTAGAGTAGGTGCGCTGCCATGCAATGTCAGACACATAGCAGCTTGCGCCAAAGATTTCATCGCAGATTGATTTCAGATTATAGAGTTCATTGTCATCAATGCTGATAAAGATCACGCCATCGTCAGCCAACAGTTTTTGCAGCAGCATCAGCCGGGGATACATCATGCAGAGCCACTTGTCGTGACGGGTCAGGTCCTCGCCCTCTTTTCCCACTACTTCCCCCAGCCATTTCTGGATGTGGGGGTCGCTGACGTTATCGTTGTAGCACCAACCCTCGTTGCCGGTGTTGTAGGGCGGGTCGATATAGATGCACTTCACCTTGCCCTCATACTGCGGCAACAGGGCTTTCAGTGCTTCAAGATTATCGCCGTGGATGATCATGTTCTCACTGCCGTTGTTTTCGGTGTGCTGCCCTTGCTCATCAAAACTGTATTGCCGCTCCAGCACCCGGAAGGGAACTTCCTGATGATGGTTCACGACTTTATTTTTACCGATCCATTCCAAGGTTGGCATGGCGTTTTTCTCCAATCTAAAATTTTCAAACTGCGGACCAAAAGGACGGCATTGTTGTGGCAAGCAGTGCAGACGTATATACATCTGCTTATTTTGCGTTGCAAAATGCTTGTTGGGGAGTGCCCCAAACCCCTTTGATCTGCATTTTCCAATGCAGGCTGCGCGTCCCGGCGGGACGCTTTTTACCCTGTGATGCTCTCCGGGTCATTGAGGACTTGCATGAGGCGAGAAGCGGCTTCCGCCAGAGAAGCATACTTCATCTGTTCCGGAACAGGCGCATAGGGCTGACTTCAATGCAGGGTATTCCGACAACGGTATCTGTTTCAAGTGCATTTTTACAAAAGTGCATGAATGATCCGGAAAAAGCAAAGTATCTGGAGGAAAACTTAGCAGCCATTCCGGATTGTACAAAAGATACGATTAATGGATGTTTGGGCACTGTGACAAATCAGAGTTATATGATTGATGCAAACGGAAATATTATAGAGACAGCATCTTGTACAAATGATCCAGATGGGAAAATAGCGAAAGAGAATGCTGAACGAAAAGCAAAAGAGAACAGAGAAAAAGAGGAAAAAGTAAAAGAGAAAAGAGCTGCTAAAAAAGCAGAGGAAGAAAAAGCTGCAAAGAAACGTGCAGAAAAATCGGCAGAAAGAAAAGAAACGGGTGATTATACCTTATCCGTAACTGGTAATGATGTAAAAAGTATGACACAGAGCCTTGTAGCAGAATCTGTGAGTATTTCTGCACCTGATAGATCAAGTTTTGATATTAAGGCATAAGAGGATTTGATAAAAGGAAAATATCTAATTGGTGCATAGTATGGCATCACCAGAGAGTAGAGTGGCAGAAAGTCAGTAGATATAAAGTTATAGATAGATTTATTTATGAACCGTGAGGTGGATTTATGGGAATCTCTTTTTCAAATATAGGAACAGTTGGAAGGGAACAGTTAATTACTTCTGGTAGTAATGGAGAACCAAACTGGTCTTATATTCCGTCGAAAGGAAAAAGTACGAAAACGCAGACTGAATTTGTGAGTGAGATTAAGAAACTGGCACAAAAGGCTGCCAATGCTACTGATAAAACGGAACAAGACTCTGTTTCAAGGCAGGTATTGCAGTTAAGGGCAGAATATTTGTCAGAGGTTGCACCGGATAGAAAGCAGTTATACCAACAGGCAAAAAGTGCAATGAAAAATCAAAATACCAATCCAAAATGTAAAGGGATTGGAGAATTAACCTTACTGGATTTTTTGGAACAGGCAGAGGGAAAAAATCAGAATCTTGCAGACAAGCGGATTGCACTGGCAGGAGGCGGAACATTAAATTTCACTATTTTAACATCGGGAGGTTATGGTGTTCAAATTCAGAGTCAGGGTGTCAATGTATTGTCAAATACCGGTGCTGGCTGGGGATACGAAATGACTCCGGCAGAACTTACAAGAAAAGATGAATTTTATTCCATTTACTGGAAGGAATATAATGCCGTAAAGAATGGTATGAATTCTGAATTAAAAGAATTACCGGATTATCTGGAGAAAAGACCAGTTTTTGAAGCGAAAGCCTAATGATAATAATGCAATTCAAATAAAAAGGAGTATTGATATATGCAGATTAGTTCCAACTATTCTATGAATGGTGTGTCATACGAAAACAGACGCAGACAGAATGATATTCCTCAATTTAGTACAGAACGTGCCAAACAGGAAAATGAGAGTATAAATCCATATATGGCAGATACGGATTTTAACGAAAAAGCATTTGATATGATTGGTCCGAATGCTCCGCAGGATGTAAAAGATGCATGGATGGAAGCTGCTAAGGAAGTTAATGCAAACGGCATGGGAATAAAGAAAAATGGAATGTTGAGCCATATATCGCAGATGATGGTACAAAGGCTGAATAAACAGCTTAAAGGAGATGGAGATGCTGATAACATCGACATTTTGGGAAATACAACAGAGTCTGCAATTCAGGCAACGAGTCAGGCTCTTTACGATTTAGATCACCCACGGGAATATGTTCCGAAAAGTATCGAAGTTCAGCGAGCTTGTATGAAAGAAAGAGAGGTTTATGTTGCTTTTCTGGAAAAATTAGAAAAACTAAAAGTAAGTTGGTAGCAGTTAGAGAGGATAATGTATGAGAGACAGTACACTTTACATCGGAGCGCTTGCTTCAAACAACGTAAATAATATTGTAAATGATGCGGGCAAATATGATGAATACAAAGAAAAGGTAAAGGATTTGACAGAAGAAATCCAAACCAGAAAAGACACTTTTGAGAAAATGGCAGAACCACTGGTATATGTATGTGACTGTTATCAAAAATTTAATGTAGTGACAGGGATGCCCAAGAGTAACTTCGGAGATTCTTTTGGCTATGATATGCAGAAAGATATATCCAGTCATATGACCGATTTTTATGCCGGAAAGGTGAGCAGGGATGAACTTAATTCCTATTTTGAGGAATGTTGTACTTCCATGCGTACCTATCGGACAAGTCAGCATCAGACATCCGGAACCAATGAAGCAGATAATACACAAATCGTAAGTGAGATGTATGAGGTATTTGCAAAAGAAAATGCAAGGGCAGCAAGTCAGGCAAACTATCAGGAAGGAAAAGCATTGAATGAGAAATACTATTCTGATAGTCACAGTGACTGGACTTATTATAATTCAGATTATTACTATCAATGCAATGAAACCAATGCGGCATTGAGGGAATCTGTCAAGCAAATGACCGAAAAATGGGATTTGGATGAGATTGACTGTGATAAAATCGAAGCAAATTCCAGTCTTACATTAGATGGTGGTTTTGATTTTAACAGCACATGGAATTTTGAGTTTAGAAATCAGGCTGGCAGGAGTAGTCTGGCAAAGGAATCAGCGATACCGCCTGAGAATTTTAAGATGTTTTTCAAGGAACAGGTAACATCTTTTACAGAGGACAATAAATTTAATGGAAATCTGAAAATAACAATCGGAGAGAATAATTACGATTTAAAGGTTCCATTTCAGACGTTACGCACCGGATCGGAAGGGGAAATTTGTAATGTCTGGGATTTGATGGAAGATTATTATCCGAAGTCAGAAGATACCTCTAAAGTTAAAAATTTCCTGGGGAATATGTCTGTATTTACACGGTGGTATGCATATGAAACAAGAATTAATGACATATTTGGTGATTATGAAGTGTCACATAAGGAGTTGAGTTAATGGGTATATCATTGTCAGGTATAGGAACTGTTGGAAAAGAGCAATTAATTTCCTCATGCAGTAACGGAGAACCGAATTGGCCTTATATTCCAACAAAAGGGAAAAGTTCAAAAACGCATGCGGAATTTGTTAGTGAAATTAAAGAACTGGCACGACGAGCAGCTACGACAGCAAATAAGACAGAGTACGAATATATTTCCAGACAGGTTCTTGGTTTACGGGCAGAATATCTATCAGATGTTGCACCTGATAGAAAACAATTATATGAACAGGCTAAAAATACTATAAAAAAACAAACTGGCAATTCGAAATGCAAAGGATGTGGAGAATTATCATTATTGGATTTTTTGGAGAAGGCAGAAGGAAAAAGCAGTAATTTTGCTGAAAAGAAGTTTGCACTGGCGGGAGGAGGAACATTGAATTGTCCAATTCTAACTACTGGTGGTTATGGTGCTGAAATTCAGTATCAGGGAGTAACGGTATTATCTAATCTTGGAAATGGCTGGGGCTATGAGATGACACCAGCGGAACTTGCAAAAAAAGATGAATTTTATTCTATTTATTGGAGCGAATATAATTTCGTAAAAGAGAATGGAAGTTCAGAATTGAGAGAGATGCCGGATTATTTGGATCAGGATAGACCTTCTTTTGAAGCCAGAGCATAAAATAAATATTGTGCGCAAGGAAAAAATGAGCATAGGAGCAGTGCCAGGTGGCACTTTTGATTTTTCACGTGAAGTCCAGAACTTTATGATAAGATTCATATACAAAAATTACAAAATTTGGCATCTCTTTTAATAGTGACGGAACTACAACATTCTATGCAGAGTTAGAAAAATCATCAGCCAGTCAGAAAGAATATCTTGAAAAAATTCAGGAAAAGAAAGCTGCTGAGAAGAAAGAGATAAAGAAAAAGGAACAATCCAAGCAAATCGAAGTACGAAAAACTACGGTTCAGGCAAATTCAAAAGAAGAACTTTTGGATAAGATCAAAAACGTTGACTGGGATTCCATCAAGTCGGAGGAGAATAAAATCGGCGGAAGATTTGATTTTTCAGTTTAGTTTATTCAGATGAGAATAGAAGCAATTTCATAAAATCTTACATACACACTTGACAATATTCCGCCGAGCGCGGCGTCGGTGAAGGGGTTCGCACCTGTGGTGTGCCAACAGAGGTATCGCGGATGCACTCATGGAAAAAATGACACCTTTAATAATGAAGAATAGTGTACAGAAATAGCAAATGCTGTGAAATCAATGGTGTAAATATCAGAAATAAGGAAGCTAAAAGTTGGGCGGCAGATTAGTTAATAATTTGCCGCCTATATACATTTCTCTCCTTTATACCGATACATCAATAGAATTATGAACGAGTCTGTTACCATTTTGGACAAGTGTAGCTTCTACGGATTCTCTTGTGACATTATCAAGAATGCTTGTATCAAATGCTTGTCCGGGCTTCCAATTTGGATTGGCTGATTTTACTGCCGCATACATAGCAGCTCTATACTGTCCTTCATATTGTTCTAAAGTCCATGTACCACTTAAACGCTTATCTTTGCTGACACTTAACTGATAATCTTTGAAAATATCGGAACGTTTCGTTGTGTCACCATTTGAAAGACCTTTTTCCTGAATAAATTCCCGCTTCACATTATCAAACATTTTTTGACGATGCTCTTCGGATATATTTGTAAGTTTCTGCCATGATGTACCTTTTCCAGTAACATCCATACCTGCAACACCATTTGAATTTAATAAATCTCCGTCCGAATCAAACTGCTTCATCAGATTTTTAATAATCGTATCCCTTCCACCGAATATTTCATATATCATCTTTTCTTCCGGAGACATCATGGATTCATTTTCAATTACTCCAGATAACCAGCCTTTTTCTTTCAATGCCTTATACTGTTTGCTATTTGTATTGATACTATTATAGGTATTACTTAAACCGTTAATATTCATTGACATATAAAAGCCTCCCTACAAATAAATTCAAAATACGTTTAGAATCAGTACTATATATAATATATCGTCGCAAATCCCAGAAAACTAATAACACAGCATATAATACAAACTGCTTTTCCCGATATAATTAGGTAAGATTTATAATTTGAAATGAGGAAAAGCATGAACATATGACTTTATAGAATGTGCGTATAATCATAAAATATAGAACTAATATATATGCGCATAATCTGGAGGAGCCATGATATTATAATGAAAATAAGCATCGAAATGATATGGAAATTGATTTTATTATTTCAAATAACCGCAGATTAAAATATAAGATGTTTCCGATTGAAGTGAAGTCAGGAAAGCAATACAAAACGACCTCATTAAATAATTTCAGAGAAAAATACAAGGAGCGCATAGGGGAAAGTTATATTATTCATCCAAGAACTTTAATTGTAAAAGATGGAATTATATGCATTCCCCCATATATGACGATGAATATATAAAAATCTGACATACACACCAAGTTTTGGAGAGGATGGCATTATCAGTAAAAGATTCCAGAATGGCAAGGAACTGGAATTCGCAGGCTCGAAAGATTTCTGGAAAAAATTTTTAAATGAATCATAATAATTTACGGATCTTTGACGGCGGCATCCCAAACCGTTTTTTAAACAGCTTGCTGAAATGATAGACATCATCATAGCCGACTTCGGCTGCAACTTCCTGGATGCTGCCGTCAAAGCCGTTTTCCAACAATTCTTTTGCTTTTTCAAGGCGGATATTGATCAGGTGGCGGATCGGTGTATCGCCTGTCTCACTTTTAAAAATACGTGAGATATAAAAAGGACTTAAGTACATATTTTCTGCAATCTGATCTAAAGAAATCTTTTCACTGTAATGATCCTCAAAATAATTTACGATCTGGTCAACTACATATTTTTTGCTGGTAGATTCAAAAGAGCAGCCGGTATTGATTTTTACCGGTTCACTCTGTTCCCGCAGCAGCAGGATCAGCATCTGCATCAGATAACTTTTCAACATGATATAACGTCCGCTGCGGCAGACGTCATTTTCTACGCTCATGGCTGTGCAGATCTTAAACAGCTTCTGGCGCAGTTCGCCGGAGGTATGTAAAATAGGAGACTGTGTGGCTGGATCGGATGTCAGATCTTTTAAATGCAGCGGCAGATAATTTTCCGGGAAATCCCCAAAACGGACGTCACATAATCCAACAAAAAATTCCGTAGCCGGATTGGAAGGGTCTGTGCAGAGTGCCTGATGCTTCTGCCCCGGATTTAAAATAATGATATCGCCCTCGGAGATATCATACAAAGAGCCATTGATCCGGTATCTTCCGTGACCGGACAAAATAAAAGCCATCTCGATGAAATCATGGCTATGATAGAGTTCCTCGTCTTTCAGACGGGTGCCTTTCCAGGTAAATAAAAAAGTAGGATTCAGTTGGTCAAGCAGTTCTTCCCGGTTGTCACAGCACATAGTAATCTCCATTTCTTTGTATAAGCCTGAAAAATTATTTTGTCAATCATGTCATAGTATATCACATCCCCCATCAGAAACCATCCCCTCCGTTGCAAAAAATAACATGAACGGTGCAAGATAGTACATTCCTTTTTACCCCAGAAGTACTATACTGAAAATCCGAAAGAAAAACAAAAAGGGAGTAGGAGGGTTATTATGACACCAATGAAATGGTTCTTTTCATTTCTGAAAAAGTACCGGGGACTGATGATAATTGGTATTTTACTGACCACAGCGGTATCTGTGTTATCGGTGGTCAATCCGTACATATCCGGGCAGATCGTGGATCAGGTCATAAGCGGGGGCAGATATGATAAGCTGATGCCGTTTATCGGCTGTCTGATCGGCGTTACGGTCGTGATGGGGATCTTACGTTTTCTGTTTCAGGTAGCATTTGAGACAGCGTCGCAGGGTGTTTTGTACGATATGAGGGATAAGGTTTACCGAAAACTTTTGGAAGAGGATTTTGCATTTTATAACAAGAAGCGTACCGGGGATCTGATGAGCCGGCAGACCGGAGATATGGATGCGATCCGTCATTTTGTGGCGTATGTGGTCTACATGGTTTATCAGAGTGTGCTGATGTTTGTGTTTGCGCTGCTTATGATCTTTACCGTCAATACAAAACTGGCACTTGCCATGCTTGTGGTACTGCCGTTTACTGCATTTGCAACTTATCGTCAGACAAAAGAGGTACGTCCGGCATTCAAGCGCAACCGTGACTGTTTTTCTTCACTCAATGCGTTTGTGCAGGAAAATGTCGGTGGAAACCGCGTGGTAAAAGCATTTGCAAAAGAAGATTTTGAGATTGAAAAATTTAATAAGGAAAATGATAAATTCCGTGCGGCACAGATTGATGCGTCAAAGATCTGGATGAAATATGTGCCGGTATTTGAGGTGCTTTCGTATGCACTGACGATCATTCTGATCCTATATGGCGGCTATATGGTCATTCAGGGAGAGATCACGTTAGGACAGCTCGTGACGGTGAACGGCTATCTGTGGATGTTAAACAACCCGCTGCGCCAGGCAGGATGGCTGGTCAACGATATCAGCAACTTTACAACTTCCGTGGAGAAAATCTATGCGACCTACAGTGAGGAACCGCATGTAAAAACACCGGTATCCGGAGTGGTAAAGAAGCATTTGAAAGGTGAGATCGAGTTTAAAAATGTATCTTACCGTGCAGATGATGAAGATATTGTCATGGATGTCAATTTTAAGGTAAAACCGGGGCAGACCGTCGGTATTATCGGTTCTACCGGAGCCGGAAAATCAACGATCATGAATCTGCTCTGCCGGTTTTATGATACGACTTCCGGTGAAGTGCTTGTGGATGGTGTGAATGTCCGCGACATGGATCTTTATAACCTGCGTGACAATATCGGCATGGCGATGCAGGATGTGTTCCTTTTTTCGGATACGATCGAAGGAAATATCGCATACGGAAGGCCGAATTGTTCGTTCGAAGAAGTCAAACAGGCTGCGATCATGGCGGATGCCAATCATTTTATCCAGGCACTTTCGGATGGATATGATACGATTGTGGGTGAGCGCGGTGTCGGACTTTCCGGCGGACAGAAACAGCGTATCTCCCTTGCGAGGGCACTGCTGAAAGATCCGTCGATTCTGATTCTTGACGATACGACATCGGCGGTCGATATGGAGACGGAGAGTTATATCCAGAGCCAGTTGAAGAAATTAGATAACAAGTGCACGATCTTTGTCATTGCGTACCGCATTTCTTCCATTAGAGATGCAGATCTGATTCTTGTCATGGATAACGGACGCATCATTGAACAGGGAACACATGAGCAGTTAGTGGCGGCGGGAGGTTATTACGCGACGGCTTTCCATAACCAGTATGGCGAAATCCCACAGGAAATTTTAAATGGAAAGGGGGAGAAATAAGATGGCAAGAAACAGATATGATATGGATGAGATATTAGAGGACAGTTTTGATGTAAACCAGCTTAAACGTCTTGCAGGTTACATTGCTCCCTACAAAAAGAAGATGGCAGGCGTTATTCTTCTGATGCTTTCTTCCTCGGCACTTACCATGGCGATTCCGATCTTTTTCCAGAATGTGATGGATCACAGCATCCCGGAAAAAGATATGAAATCGATCACATTTTACAGTATTGCGACATTGCTGATCGCACTTTATTCGGGTCTTTCCCTGCGGATCAAGATCAAGACCATGAGTGTGATCGGGCAGGATATCGTACATGACATCCGCTATGATATTTTCTGTCATCTGCAGGAACTTCCGTTTTCCTATTATGATGACAGACCACATGGAAAAATTCAGGTGCGTGTGGTCAATTATGTGAACAGCCTAAGTGATCTTTTGAGCAATGGTATTGTCAACACATTCACAGATCTGTGCAACCTGATCTTTATCCTGATGTTCATGTTTGCACTCGATGTCCGGCTGACGCTGATCTGTCTGTGCGGACTGCCGGTTCTTGCATTTGTGATTATCTTAATCAAGAAAAAACAGCGCAGGGCATGGCAGATCCAGAGCAACAAACAGTCAAACTTAAATGCGTACATTGCGGAGAGTATCAATGGAATCCGTGTGACGCAGTCTTTTGTAAGGGAAAATGAGAATACCGGAATCTTTAATAACCTAAGTAAAAATTACCGGAAATCCTGGATGCGTGCGGTAATGTTTAACTTTACGATGGGACCGAGCGTGGATATTATTTCGACATTTACGACGGCACTGATCTATGTGCTGGGTGTCCGTTGGATTTTAGCACCGGATATGACACTGACCGTCGGTGTTCTGATCGCATTTACCGCGTACATTGGGCGTTTCTGGGCACCAATCAACACACTTGCCGGATTTTACAATTCTCTTTTGACAGCAATCTCTTATCTTGAGAGGATTTTTGAGACGATCGATGAGCCGGTGGGTGTCAGGGATGAGCCGGATGCAATCCCGATGCCGGAGGTGGCAGGAGAAGTGAAGTTTTCCCATGTGTCCTTTGGTTATGAGCCGGGGCAGAAGATTCTGGAGGATATCAATTTTACGGCAAAACCGGGTGAAACGTATGCGATCGTCGGCCCGACCGGGGCAGGAAAATCCACGATCGTAAATCTCATCAGCCGTTTTTACAATGTGGATTCCGGGAAAATCACGATCGATGGCATTGATATCTCGAAGGTGACACTTCATTCACTGCGCACCCAGATGGGAATCATGATGCAGGACAGCTTTATTTTTGCGGGGACGATCATGGATAATATCCGCTATGGCAACCGCAGTGCGACGGACGAGGAAGTCATCCGTGCCGCAAAAACAGTCTGCGCCCATGATTTTATTATGGAAATGGAAAACGGATATAAGACACAAGTCAATGAGAGAGGAAGCAGGCTATCCGCCGGACAGCGGCAGCTTATTTCCTTTGCAAGGGCACTGCTTGCAGATCCGAAGATCCTGATCTTAGATGAGGCGACTTCGAGCATTGATACCGAGACGGAACTGCTTTTGCAGAAAGGATTGAACGAACTTTTGAAGGGACGGACTTCTTTTATCATTGCACACAGACTTTCTACGATCAAAAATGCAGACTGCATCTTATATGTGGATAAAGGCGATATTTTAGAGCGTGGAAATCATGATGAACTGATGGAACAGAAGGGTGAGTATTATAAACTTTATATGTCACAGTATGATTTCTTAAAATGACAGGCAATGCGGTGCCATTTGCCAATCGAAAAACTTAAAGCCAGCGTTTGACACTCGGATCTTATAAATAAAAACTGCCGCCTCACGGTGATATGCCCCCCTTTTTCTGAACTTACAGAGAAAAGGGTACATATATTCACCCGGAGACGGCTGTTTTTATGAAAGTTTATTCAGTTTTATGTTCTTTCCGGTATTCTGCCGGGCTTTTTCCAACGTATTTTTTGAACTTGATATGGAAATAATCGACATTCCGGTAACCGACTTTTTCTGCGATCGCATAAACTTTTAACTCTGAGGAACAGAGAAGTTCCATCGAGTGTTTGATGCGGACATGGTCGACGTATGAGTTGAAGTTTTCACCCATCTTTTTGCGGAAAATCTTTCCGAGATAGGAGCTGTTGTAACCAAACAGCGGTGCAATATTTTCTAATGTGATATTGCTTGCATAGTTGTGGTTGATGTAGTGCAGAATATCATCCAGCACGCTTTCACGGGAAGAGTTACCGATCGAGGACATGATCATCTCAAACTGTTCCGTAAAGTACAGGATGATCTCGTAGAGATAATATTTTTCTTCGATCAGACGGATGATATCCGCATTGCTCGGAAACGGGATATTTGTACCATTGTAAAGCCGGTTTGCCTGTTCCTTGATCTGCAGATAAAGGTCTGTCAGGAAAAGCCGTATGGAATCAATCGAATCTGCAGCATGGTAAAGTTCATTGGTAAGCTGTGTCAAAGTCTCCGCTAACATATTGCGGTTGAATGCCTGAAGATATTCAAACAGGCTGGTAGCGTAACGGTTTAAAAAAGCGTCGTTTAAGATGGATTTTAAACTGTCCGGGTCCGGCAGTTCGGCATAACCGATCGTGTGCTGTTCCTGCTCGCAGAAGAAACGGCGTTCTAACAGCTGTTTCGCCTGAATATAGGAAATATAGACTTCCGACAGGTCTGACACACGCGCACCATATGTAATAAAGAGACTGTCAAGAGGAGAATTCTCCTGTGGACGCCGTTCTCTCCGGTAACGCTCCAGAAAATCATTAAATTTTTGAATGGCAAAAGTGCCTTTCAGTAAAATAACCTCATGATATTGCAGCGTAATGTTATCATAGGAGTTATTATCCTGATTTGTCACGCGCAGAAGATCCGAAAAACGATAGGAGGCATCTGCAGTATTGTGACTGTATTTCTCATAGATCACAACCTGATAGGTGTCTGCTGTCAGATGGAGATCTGTTGTATTTATGTGGGAAAGATCGATATCATTCGTTAAAAGATCGCGGATGATGGTCTCTCTTGCCTTTTCACGGTAATGTTCCCGGGTATTTGCAGTTGCAGCATCCTTGTCTAAGTTTTCTTTGATCGAACGAAGAATCTCCTCAAGTTCATCCTCGTCGATCGGCTTTGTCAGATAATACTGCACTCCGTAACGGATGGCTTCCTGCGCATATTTGAAATCAGAGTAACCGCTTAAGATAATGACTTTTCCGGTAAAACCCTGTGCTCTTGCCTCCCGGATAACGTCAAGCCCTGACATTCCCGGCATGCGGATGTCTAAGAGAACGATATCCGGCTGTAAGGCAAGAATCTGCTGATAGGCGGTCTCACCGTTTGCAGCTTCTCCGGCGATCGTATAGCCGAGAGATTCCCAGTCAAACAGACATTTGATACCTTCACGAATAATGGATTCGTCATCTGCGATTAAAACCCGATACATACTATAACCTTCCTGTTCCAGTGATAAAATAACTAAAAGTAAGTATAAATGTGAATGTTTTGTTTGTCAAATTTACGGAGTGTTTTATGTATAATTTAGAGGGTATTTTTTGTGGGGCAGGTATAGTAAGATGAGATAAAATGAGAAAACTACAGGGAGGAAAATTCTCTGCTTCTGCAAGAGGCAAATGCTATAAAAAACATAGCATGCATTTTCCTCCGGAAAACAGGGAGGATTTATCATATGAAATTCAGTAACGGATGCTGGCTGCAGAAAGAGCGTTGTGAGTGCTTTTCTCCGGCAGAGGTATATTTTTCAAAGATTGAGAAGGATCAGGTAACGATCTGTGCACCGACAAGCAAGATCACGCAGCGTGGAGATACGCTTGGAGGAATTAATCTTACCATCGTGATCTCAGCTCCGTATGAGGAGGTTTTAAGAGTTCAGACTTATCATCATATGGGTGTGCAGAAGAAAGCACCATCCTTTGAGATCGCACCGGCAGAGAGCGGACATTTAAAGGCGGAAGAGACAGCAGACAAATTGATTATTTCAAGCGGATCACTGCGTCTGGAGGTGCAGAAAGAGAATGGGGCACTGACTTTCTACCGCGGTGAGGAGAAAATCACAGCAAGCGGCTTAAGAGACCTTGCATATATGAAAACCGACTGGAAAGGTTTTGCCTATGATAAAGGACCGGAAGATGCTTATATGAGAGAGCAGTTATCACTTTCCGTTGGCGAGCTGATCTATGGACTTGGCGAGCGTTTTTCTGCGTTTGTAAAAAATGGACAGAGCGTGGATATCTGGAACGAGGACGGCGGTACTTCCACAGAGCAGTCTTATAAAAATATCCCGTTTTATATTTCCAATAAAGGATACGGTGTGTTTGTAAACCATCCGGAGCGCGTGTCCTTTGAAGTTGCAACAGAGATGGTAACCAAGGTTGAATTTTCCGTGCCGGGTGAAAACCTTGACTATTTCCTGATCAACGGGCCGACGATGAAAGAAGTGCTGATGCGCTATACGGATATCACTGGAAAACCGTCACTTCCGGCACCGTGGACATTCGGTCTCTGGCTGTCCACATCCTTTACGACAAATTATGATGAAAAGACAGTCAACAGTTTTGTCGATGGAATGTTTGACCGCAAGATCCCGTTATCCGTATTCCATTTTGACTGCTTCTGGATGAAAGATTTCAACTGGTGTGATTTTACCTGGGATTCAAGAGTATTCCCGGACCCGGAGGGCATGTTAAAACGTCTGAAAGCAAAAGGATTAAAGATCTGTGTCTGGATCAACAGCTATGTGGGACAGGAGTCCTCCATGTTCAAAGAGGGTGTCGAGGGCGGTTACTTCTTAAAACGTCCAAATGGCGATGTATGGCAGTGGGATATGTGGCAGCCGGGACTTGCCATTGTGGACTTTACCAACCCTGCAGCCTGCGAGTGGTACAGCAAAAAGTTAGAGGCACTGCTCGATATGGGTGTTGACTGCTTCAAAACAGATTTTGGTGAGAGAATCCCGACGGATGCGGTATATTACGACGGTTCTGATCCGGTCAAGATGCACAACTACTATACATACCTTTACAATAAGGTGGTATTTAACGTATTAAAGAAGAAAAAAGGTGAAAAAGAGGCTGTTCTTTTTGCACGTTCTGCAACTGCAGGCGGACAGAAGTTCCCGGTTCACTGGGGCGGTGACTGCTGGTCTGATTATGAATCCATGGAGGAGAGCCTTCGCGGAGGCCTGTCACTGACAAGTTCCGGTTTTGGATACTGGAGCCATGATATCGGAGGATTTGAGAGTACATCCACACCGGACGTCTATAAGAGATGGTGTGCTTTCGGACTTCTTTCTTCCCATTCAAGACTGCATGGATCTACTTCTTACCGTGTGCCGTGGGCATATGATGAAGAAGCAGTGGATGTGGTACGCTGCTTTGCACAGCTTAAGGCATCTTTGATGCCATATCTGTACCGCAATGCGATCGAGACGTCCAAAACAGGTATTCCTATGATGCGCAGCATGGTACTTGAATTTACCGAAGATAAAAACTGTGCATATTTAGCAACACAGTACATGTTAGGTGATTCCCTGCTCGTTGCACCGATCTTCCGCGAGGACAGTATCGCAGAATATTACCTGCCGGAGGGAACATGGACATCCTTACTGACCGGAGAAGTCAAAGAGGGCGGTAAATGGTATACAGAAAAACATGGTTATTTAAGCATTCCTCTTTATGTCAAAGAGGGCAGTATTGTGGCTATGGGAGCAAGAAATGATAATGCAGTTTATGACTATGCAGATGGTGTGACATTCCGTGCATATGCATTAAAAGATGGCATCAAGGCAGAAACTGTCGTATATGGAACGGAAAATGAAAAAGAAGCATCTGCAAATGTTGTAAAGAACGGATCTTCTTATCAGATCGCGGTAGAGAGTAATAAGGCATCCAAAGTGGCATTGATGAACGTTGGCACTCCAAAGCAGGTAACCGGTGCATTCTATACACAGGATGGGGAAAATGTCATCGTAGCATTTGACGGGGACGGCAAGGCTGAGGTTGTATTTTAATGCAGGAAACATACATTGAAGAAATTTTAAAAGAGCTGACTTTAGAAGAAAAAATCGGTATGATCCACGGTGCGGGTTTATTCCGCACCGAAGGAGTGGAGCGGCTTTCCATCCCACCGCTCTATATGTCGGATGGACCGATGGGAGTGCGCGCAGAATTTGCGGACAATGAATGGCGGAATGTCGGGACGACGGAAGATTATGTGACTTATCTTCCGTGCAACAGCGCCATTGCATCCACCTGGAATCGTGCGCTGGCAAAGAAAGCCGGAGAAGTGCTGGGCGAGGAGGCAAGAGGCAGGGGCAAAGATGTGATCTTAGCTCCGGGCATCAACATCAAGCGGAGTCCGCTCTGTGGCAGGAATTTTGAATATATGAGCGAAGATCCGGGACTCATCGAAGAACTGGTTGTACCGATGATCGAGGGAATCCAGGAAAACGATGTTGCGGCATGCGTGAAGCATTTTACGGCAAACTCACAGGAAACCGAAAGACTCTGGGTGGATACAATCATCGATGAGACAGCACTGGAAGAAATTTATTTTCCGGGATTTCAAGCGGCGGTAGAAAAGGGACACACCCTTGCGCTGATGGGAGCCTATAATCTGTTAAACGGTGAGCACTGCTGTATGAGTAAATCCCTGCTCAACGAGAAGTTGCGGAAAGACTGGTCATTTGACGGCGTGGTAATCTCCGACTGGGGTGCTGTGCATGATACGAAACTGGCGGCAGAGTCCGGGCTGGATCTTGAGATGGATGTCAAGTATCAGTTCGACGAACAGTACATGGCAGATCCTCTGTTAAAAGCAGTGAAGGATGGAGAAATCGAAGAATCGCTGGTGGATGAGAAAGTGCGCAATATCCTCCGCATGATGCTGCGTTTAAAAATGATCGGACCGGAGAGAAAACATCGTAAGACAGGCGCATACAATACGGAGGAACACCGCAGGGCAGTGCTCGATGTGGCGCGCGAGTCCATGATTTTACTGAAAAATGAAGATCAGGTATTGCCGCTTCAGGCAGAATCCGGCTGTAAGGTTGCCGTGATCGGCGCAAATGCCGCTGCGATCCATTCGAACGGGGGAGGAAGTGCAGAAATCAAGGCACTGTATGAGATATCACCGCTTATGGGAATCAAAAAGTTACTTGGTGGAAATGTGAAAGTTTCTTACGCACCGGGCTATGTGATTCCGGATAAGAAAGAGGCATCTGAGATCAACTGGCAGGCGGCGAGCACGGAGACTGCAGAGGATACCGAAAAGGAAAGCACTATAAGTGGAAGAGCACTGGATGAAAAACAGCAGGAAGCCTTAGCGGAAGCAGTTGCACTGGCAAAAGCAAGTGACATTGTTATTTTCGTGGGCGGACTGAACCACGATTTTGATGTGGAGGGACTTGACCGTGTGAACATGAAACTGCCATACGGGCAGGATGAAGTAATCGATGCTCTGCTAAAGGCCGTGCCGGATACGGTGGTCTGCATGTATGCAGGTGCACCGGTTGAGATGCCGTGGGCAGAAAAGGCAAAAGCAATCCTCTGGAGCTACTATGCCGGTATGGAAGGGGGAACAGCCCTGGCAGAGATCTTGTCTGGAAAAGTAAATCCATCCGGAAAGCTGGCAGAAACATTTATCCGTGATGCGTCGCAGTGTCCGGCACATACGATCGGAACATTTGGAAAGAAAGACCGTGTGGAGTATAGGGAAGGTGTGATGGTCGGTTACCGTTATTATGACACAAAAAAAACAGATGTCCTGTTCCCGTTTGGTCATGGACTTTCCTATACGGCATTTACCTATAATGATCTTGAAATTATACGGCAGCAGGAAAATGGCAGACAGACCGTGAAAGTTTCCTGTTCGGTAACCAATACAGGAAAATGTGCAGGGAAAGAGACCATTCAGATTTATGTGGCACCGGAACAGAAAAAAGACAGACCGGTTCATGAACTGAAAGCGTTTGAAAAAGTCAGGCTTGATGCCGGGGAAACAAAGAGGATCTGTGTTATTTTGGAGGAAAGAGATTTTTCCCGTTATGACACAGACAAAAAGATGCCGGTTCCGGTAAATGGAACGTATGAAATTCAGGTTGGCGCATCTTCGACAGATATCTGCCTTTGTGGAAAAATCGACCTTTTTTTTGCAGAAGGTTAAATGATGACTATTGAAAAGAAACTCTGACTTTGCTATGATAAAGTCAGGTTTTTTTATGGGATTTTTTGGGGGGGCGGATAGGTGAGAATATGTCTGAAAAGAGCAAGGTATTAGTCGTAGATGATAAACAGGTCGAACGTGTCATGATGAAAAGAATTTTGAGCGGTACGTACGAGGTGATAGAGGCAGAAAATGGCAAGGAAGCATTTGAGATTCTTTATGAACGAAGCACGGAGATAACGGCGGTACTTTTAGATATCGTTATGCCGGAGTATGACGGGTATTATTTTCTGGAACGGTATCATAAAGCGCAGATGTATCAGGCAATACCTGTCATTGTACTTACGATGGAGATTGACATTGAGACAGAGATTAAATGCCTGGGCATGGGAGCATGGGATTTTATCCGGAAACCGTATGATGTGGATGTTGTCCGGTTCCGGCTGAAGAATGTGATTGGCAGCAGCAGTCAGAATATCAGCAAAGCGTTAAAGTACCGTGCAGAATATGATATCCTTACCGGCATCTATAATAAGACCCATATGTTTCAGGCGACATCTTCTATGTTAGAGCGATATCCGGACCGGCATTTTGCTTTTGTGCGGATGGATATTGAAAAGTTCCAGCTGATCAATTCTTTCTTTGGAATGAGTGCAGGGGACATGCTGCTGAAATATATTGCAGACCTTTTGATATGTGCAGTCAGAAACCGCAGTGACGTTACCTTTGGCAGGATGGATGCGGATATATTCTGCTTCTGCGTATCCTATGAAAATACAAAAGAACTGGTCGAAAGTTTTGATAAAATGCGTGATATCTTAAGCAGATACCCGCTTGATTTTGATATTGTACCGATATTTGGTGTTTATCTGATCGCTGGAAAGAAAATAACACCGGATCACATGTACGATCGTGCCAACCTTGCGGCAAAGCACTGCAAAGGCAATTATATCCGTAACTATGCATTTTATACACGGCAGATGAGCCAGGAGATCGAGAAGGAACAGCGGATCGTAAACAGCATGAAAAGTGCACTGGAAAATCATGAATTTGTTGTATTCTATCAGCCAAAATACGGGCTCAGCGATAATCAGATCGCAGGAGCGGAGGCGCTGGTTCGCTGGAAACATCCGGAACGTGGAATGATTTCACCGGGAGAGTTTATACCGGTATTTGAACGGAATGGATTTATCACAAAGCTGGATTATTATGTGTGGGAGCAGACCTGCATCCAGCTTAGAAAGTGGATGGATGAAGGAAAGAATCCGCTTCCGATATCCGTCAATCTTTCGAGGATCAGTCTTTACAACAAAGATATCGTGAATGTGATCTGCAATCTGGTGGACAGTTACCGGATTCCACGCAGACTGTTTCAGGTAGAACTGACAGAGAGCGCATACAATACAAATCCCAAAGCAGTGCAGGATATGATGCAGCGTTTGCGCGAAGAGGGATTTTACATTCTGATGGACGATTTTGGAAGTGGTTATTCTTCTTTAAATGTTTTAAAGGATATTGTGGTTGATGTTTTAAAGATGGACATGAAGTTTTTTGCCGGTGATGACAGGGAAGGACGCGGAGAAAATATCATGGCGGCAGTGATCCGTATGGCAAAATGGCTGAATATGCCGGTTGTTGCGGAAGGCGTGGAACGGATCGAACAGGTGGAATTTTTGCGGAGTATTGGCTGTGAATATGTACAGGGATATTATTTTGCAAAACCGATGCCTGTGGAAGAATACGAAAAACTGCAGTTTGACAGGCCGCATGCGGAGAGAAAGAAAGAGACAGAACGCTTAGTTGACATAGATAGCCTGTGGACGCCGGCCTCCCAGCTGGAGTCACTCTTTTTAAATGCGAAACAGGGTGTGGCTGTCTATGAGTACGGCAAAGAACAGATTGAGATAATACGCGTAAATAATGCGTATTATGAGGTGTTTGGATATCAGAATATCAGTCAGAAAAAAGATATTTTTCAGGGAATTCCAAAACGATATCATAAACGTATTCTGGATGCCTTTTTTTATACAGCAGATAAAGGACGTGAAACACAATGTGAATTTTCCAGGAAGAATGAAGCAGGAGAAGAAATTTTTATATCATTAAAGCTGTATGATGTAGGAATTGTAGGAAATAAACATATCATATATGGTGTTTTCTTAAATGTGACAGAACCAAAACAACTGGAATGGGAATTAGAAAAATACAGGCTGTTATTATCCGGAAAAACGAAAGACAGGGAGATGGAACAGGAAAAAGAACAATCGGAGGAATGATAGAAAAATGTGTGAGGTATTGGAAAAATTAAGAGCATGGGGATGCGATTTAGATGGAGCTTTAGAGCGTTTTTTAGGAGATGAGGAATTATATAAAAGCTGCCTTCCGATGGTGGCAGAGGACGAGGCTTTTGATGGATTAAAAGAGGCACTTGCAGAAGATGAGAGAAAAAAGGCGTTTGACTGTGCACATACTTTAAAAGGTGTCTTTGCCAATATGGGAATCACACCGATGTTTGATACGGTCGAAAAAATTGTAGAGCCGCTTCGTGCCGGAATAAATGATGGACTGATGCCGGTATATGAGGAATTGTCCAGGGAAAGAGAACATCTTAGAAGCATTATCCGGATCGAGGGAGAATAAGACGCGTGAAGATTTATATGACGGATATTGTTCCATTTGGGGATGAAAAGATATTTGCACAGATGCTGCCTTTTATCACGGAAGACCGGAAAAATAAAATAATGCAATTGAAAAAAAAAGAAGACCGGTGCAGATCTTTAGCAGCAGGATTATTGTTAGAGTATGCCCTGAGGGAATATGGAATCAGTCTGTTACCAGGGAAAATGCAGCAGATGTATCTTAGATTCGGAGAGAAAGGAAAACCGGTATTAAATGGAAAAACCGGTATACATTTTAACCTGTCACATTCGGGAAGATATGTGGCAGGTGTTTTTTCAGATGAAGAAGTTGGAATTGATGTGGAACAGATCCGGAAAGGACAGATGAAAGTGGCAGAACGTTTTTTCTGTCCGGAGGAATATCTGGCATTACAAAAGGGAAAAATGAAAAAAGCAGACTGTTATTTTACAGAGTTATGGACAAGAAAAGAAAGTTATATCAAAGCGGTTGGAAAAGGGATAGCATTGGATCTTGCATCGTTTTGTGTACTGCAGGATCAGGTTAAATTTTTAAAAGCGGGGCAGACGGGAGAATGGTATCTGCAAAGCTATGATCCCGCAAGTGGATATATATTGTCAGTATGTGCGAAAAAATGTACAAAATGCGAAATTCAATGGATCAGTAAAGAGATGTTTACACAGAAATTTATTTGACGGAAAACTGGAAAGAATTTATAATAATCGCTGAAATGACAAGTAAGGAGGAAGATTCATGTACGACGAATTGACCGAACAGGATATAAAAAAGATGGAAGAGGAGATTGAGTACCGGAAACTTGTGGTGCGCAAAGAGGCCTTAGAGGCAGTGAAGGAGGCAAGAGCGCAGGGAGACTTAAGTGAGAATTTCGAGTACCATGCGGCAAAGAAAGATAAGAACCAGAATGAGAGCCGTATCCGCTATTTAGAGAGAATGATCAAAACAGCAAAAGTGATTTCAACGGATTCTGCGGAGGATGAAGTTGGTATGAATAATACGGTGACGGTTTATTTTGAGGAGGACGATGAGGAAGAAGTTTATAAACTTGTGACCACCGTCCGCGGTAATTCTTTAAAGAATCTGATCAGCAATGAGTCACCGCTTGGAAAGGCATTGCTTGGACATAAGGTCGGTGACCGCGTGGAAGTGGCTGTCAATGAGAATTATTCCTATTATGTTGTGATACGAAAGATCGAGAATACCGTGGATGACGGTTCCGATAAATTACGAAGCTTTTAGCAGAAAGAGGGATTTATGAGACTTACAGAATTATTAAATACAGAGAATGTAACGATTTCCTGTGAACTGTTCCCGCCGAAACAGGGTGCACAGTTAGACAACTACAAAAAGATTGTCGGTGATATGGCAGCATTGAAACCGGCATATATGAGTGTTACTTATGGTGCAACCGGCGGAACTTCTGATTATACGGTAGAACTTGCAAATGAAGTGAGAAATGTGAATCATATTCCGGCACTGGCACATCTCACCTGTGCATCTTCGACTAAGGAGAAAGTTGCCTCTGTGATTCAGGAGTTAAAAGAAAAGCAGATTGAAAATGTACTTGCACTGCGCGGAGATATCCCGCAGAATGCGGATTTCCCGCTGCCAAATCAGTATAAACATGCAAGTGAGCTGATCTATGATATCAAATCACAGGGAGATTTCTGTATCGGCGGAGCCTGCTATCCGGAAGGACATCCTGAGTCACAGACATTAGAGGAAGATCTGATCCATTTGAAAGAAAAAGTGGATGCCGGATGTGAGTTCCTCACAACACAGATGTTCTTTGACAATAATATTCTTTATAACTTTATGTACAAAGCACTAAAACATGGAATCGATGTTCCTGTCGTAGCAGGAATTATGCCGATCACCAACGCAAACCAGGTAAAACGGAGCATTGCCCTGTCCGGAAGTTTGGTACCGCGCCGTTTCCTTGCAATCGTTGACCGTTTTGGAAGTGACCCGGCTGCCATGAAACAGGCAGGTATCGCCTACGCGACAGACCAGATCATCGATCTGATTGCAAACGGTGTCAATCATGTGCATATTTATACGATGAACAAACCGGATGTCGCAGGAGCGATCCTTGAGAACCTTTCGGATATTTATGTGAGGGATTAGTACGGCTATTTGTTTCCGGACAAAATATATAGCTTTTATGAAAAAAATAATATCATTAGCTGCTTAGAAATGGAGATTAGTGTGAAAAAACAGGAAGAAATTTTTCGTGAGATCCAGGAGATGATGGGAGAGACAAAAGAAGGAAGAATCCGCTGGAGTGTAGAGGTTATGACTACCGAGGCAAATCCGGCAGAAGAAAAACCCGTTGAGCATGAGGACGGATTAGACTGGACGATTGATGAGTGCTATGTTTCTTACTATTGTAAATATAAAGGAAAAGATTTTTGTCTGATCACTTATGAAATGTTAAAAACTGCAAACAGAAGCATAGGAGAGCAGAAAGTAAAATCAAGCAATATGGTATTTTTACCACCACTTGGCATGCGTTTTTTTGATATTCATGCACTGCTGCCATATAGCATAGAGGTATCGAATGTATTACTTGACGCAATACACCGTCTCTGGGTAATGCTGCTTGATATGTATAAAGTGGACAAGGGCAGTATCTATTTGAATGTAAGACCTGGAACACTCACGATCGAGGATGAAAAGAATTGACAGGAACGATTTTTACGTCATGATCATTTAGGGGAGAAGAGGTAATATCTGTTGAAAAAACAAACCAGAACAAAAACAGCAATGAAACTGTCTGCTATGATTGTGTCTGCATTTATGATGCTGGCGGCCTGCACAGAAACAGTGCAGAAACAAAAGATACCTGGTGCAACATATATGGGAGGGAACAATACGATTACTGAGATCTGTAAAGAACTTGACTCTGCGGGAGCTGCGCATGTAGACATATTTCGGGAATGGGCGGTTGATTTTGCAGATTCCGCAGGAAAAAATGCGAAGCTGGAAGATACATGGTCAGATCCTGGAAAAATGAAAGCGGATATCGGTAAATGTATGGATGGCTGGGAACAGAATCATGATTATTCAGATGCGGACTGTAGAATGACAGCTTTTCTTCTGTTAGATGGGGTGATCCGCTCGGAATTAACGGAAGATCATTATGAGGGAACCTATCTGATGTTTGATACAGAAGCGATAGATAATGTGGACAGATATGAAATCCTAAAAGAGAACAAAGACATGTTTACCACACTTTATGGTGAAAAGAGTGTTACGGATGACAGACATCCGGAATCTGCATTTTGCGACAGCTGGAAAGAATATGGATTTCAAATAGACAATGACAGAATATCACTTCTTAGTATCGTAATATATGATCCATATTCGGATGCTGTTTTTGTAGGTCATACAGGTATCCTGATAAAGTATAGTGATTATTATTTGTTTGTAGAAAAGATTGCATTTGAACAGCCATATCAGGCAACCAGGGTGCAGACAATTGATGAACTGCTCGATATCTTGTCCTTAAGACCGGAATATTTTGGAGAAGAGGGAGAACCCGGACCATTTGTTTATCATAATGGAGATTATATTGGAACGTTAAAGAGAGCGACTTAAGAAAGCATAAGGAGAATTCAGATAAAAAGAAAGCTATACCGGTAATGGGAGAGACTTTCAGATACCTCCCGGCAGGTATCTGAAAGTCCGGGAGTGAATGAAAATAGAACCGTTGGGTATGATGTGCCGGTTATGTACAAAAGAGTATCATAAAATGGTTATTTATTTGAGCTGTCTGCATCGATTACAGATTGGATCTGTTTCATCAGAGTATCATAGTTATCCTGATTATCGATTCCGCCGAGCATCGGATCACCCACGATGTTACCATTTCTGTCGACGAGTATTGTGGTAGGAAATGCCATGATATTGGAGGCATATTTGCCTGCATCTGAAGATGAATCAATAGAAAGATTGCGGTATTTAGCACCCTGGCTTTCAAGAACAGAGGCAGCTTCTTTGATAGCCGATTCATTTCCATCGAAGGTTTCTGTGTTGATGCCGACTACTTCTCCTCCCATTGCCCTGACTGCATCATTTAATTCATTCAGTTTGGATAACTCAGCAACACAGGGTTTGCAGCCGGTAAACCAGAAATTGATGACAGTTACTGCATTTTCGGAAAAAAGACTTTCGTCAACAGAATTACCATCGAAATCCTGACCTGAGAAATTTTTGAATGGTGATGCATCTTCAGAATTAGTATTCTGTCCATTGTTATCAGATTCTGTAGTTTCTTTTTCAATTTCTGTGATCTGTTCTTCAATTTTTCGTATGGTTTCAATATCATCAGTAAGTGTTTTGAATTCGTCATCAGTAAAAGAATCTTTGTTTGAGTCAGCGGTATCAGCCAGATAATCAGCATAATTTCCGTTTGAATCTGCAGTGTTTTTATTCATCAGACCAAATAATTTGTCCCATATATCTTTATGCTCTGCAAAGATCCGGTTCTCCTGCTGATATAAATCATCCAATTTCGTGTTGGAATTGTCCGCAGATGCCGTGCTGTCTTCAGCCGTGGTATTCTGTGGTTCTGTGGTGCTTACAGTTTCTTTTCCGCTGCAGGATGTAAGCAGCAGTGCGATGCTGAGTGTGACAACTGAAATAAATGTAATTTTTGTTTTCATGGATAATTGCTCCTTTTTTAAATTGTAATAAGATTAATAGTTACTGGTTTATGACTGCTGGTTACTGTTGTTCTTTTTTTTACATGATTTCCCCATAAACTGGTAGTGGATCGCATCTTTAGGACAGGCTTTTATACAGGCTCCGCATCGTATGCATTCCGGATGATCTGGAGTTTTACACACATCCACATCCATTTTACATGCCTTTTGGCATTGCCCGCATCCGATGCAGCTGCTGTTCTCAATTTTAATAGAAAGAAAGCTGACTTTATTAAATAATGAGTAGATTGCTCCAAGAGGACAGATCCATTTACAGAATGGTCTGTAAAACAAAATACTTAACACAATAACTGTGATTAAAATAAGGCATTTAAAAGAAAAAAGTTTTCCCAGTGCAGAACGTATAGCGGCATTTCCAAGTGCGAGAGGGATAGCTCCTTCCAGGACACCCTGAGGACAAATATATTTACAGAAGAAAGGATCTCCCATTCCGATAGAGTTCGTTACCAGCATCGGAAGAAGTATAACAAAAATGATCAGGATGATATATTTTAAATAGCGCAGCGGTCTGAGCCGGGCTGTAGAAAATTTTTTCCCGGGTATTTTATGAAGTAAATCCTGAAACCATCCAAACGGACACAGAAAACCACATATAAATCTTCCGAGTGTTACACCGAGTAAAATAAAAAATCCGGTTATGTAGTATGAAAATTTAAATCCTGATGAACCGACAACTGCCTGAAAAGCCCCAATTGGGCATGCTCCGGTTGCCGCAGGACAGGAGTAACAATTTAATCCTGGTACACATACGTTTTTTACGCTGCCCTGATATATTTTACCTTTCCATAAATTAGGAATATGGATATTCGTAAGCAGCGTGGCAGCTGCCTGCATCCATCCGCGTAGTACAGCTATATTTTTTGATAGAAAAGTCTTTTTTTTATCCAATTCCGACACACTCCAGACATAATTTTATTGCTTTACCGAGCACGACAGCTGCTTCTCCTCTGACCGCACCGTAACTTATCATGGTGATACCTGAGATGAGCAGGATCGACTGATAGATTTTTTTGCACTTCAAGATATTTTACTCCTTTCATTTGTTGTATTTATTGACCAGCTGATGTTAGTATTATACAATAGCTGTTGTAAAATTTGTGTTAAGAAGCGGGTGAATGAATTTTGAGATTATTGATAGTTGAAGATGAGAAACAAATGTGTGACATGGTTGCAAAACGGCTGTATGATGCAGGGTACGAGGTGGATACCTGTTATGATGGGGAAGAGGCTTTTGAAAGTGTCCTGACGGAGAATTATGATCTGATTGTTCTGGATCTGAATCTGCCCGGTATGGATGGAATGGAGATCTTAAAGGAACTCAGACAGAGAAATGAGGAGACGAAGGTTCTTATATTATCTGCAAGAGGGCAGATTGCGGATAAGGTTGAAGGACTGGATGCAGGGGCAAATGACTATATGGAAAAACCATTTCATCTGCAGGAACTTGAGGCGCGTATCAGAAGTCTGACAAGAAGAAAATTTGTGCAGAAAGATGTGTGTCTGGAAAGTGGTGGGATAAAGTTCGATACGGTAAGACGTGAGGCATATGCAAAAGGGAAAATGATTTCCTTGACAAGAAAAGAAAATGGCATTTTGGAATATTTACTTCTGAATCCTGGAAGACCGGTAAGTCAGGAGGAATTGATGGAACATGTCTGGGATGCATCCGTGGATAGCTTTAGTGGTGCCATCAGAGTACACATGTCTTCGCTTAGGAAAAAGCTTAAGGCTGAACTTGGATATGATCCGATTTTAAACAAGGTGGGAGAGGGATATAAAATACGGGAGGAGTCTGAACGATGAAAAGAATGTCACTGCAGTGGAGGCTTACCTGTATCATTACAGTATATATTGCAGTTATATGTGGATGTCTGACGATGTTTGTCTATAAAAATGGCGTGTATTATATCGATTCCCTGCAGGAGACTGTGGATGCCCAGGGAGAGGATAACGGGGAGGATACGGATGAAATATATATCAGCATTCCAGATGATAAGTGGGATGAGTTTGCCAATGATTTTTCTATCCAGGCATATAATAATAAGGAAGATTACAAAAAAAACAGTCTGCTGATATCAGCCATATTGGCTCTTATTGGCGGGGTAGTTACATATTTTATAAGTGGGCATGCACTCAGACCAATCCGTGAATTTTCTGATAAAATTGAAGAAGTACAGGCGCAAAATCTGGCAGCTTCACGAATAGAAGAAAATAAAGTTAAAGAATTGAACCAGCTTAGCGTTTCGTATAATAAGATGCTTGAACGTCTCTCGGACGCATTTGAGATACAGAGGCAATTTACCGCAAATGCAGCACATGAACTGCGGACGCCATTATCTTTGATGCAGGTACAGCTTGATCTTTATAATTCTACACGGCATCCGGATAATGATGCTGATACATTGCAGACAATAAAGATGGTTACCGAGCAGAATGGAAGACTCAGTAAAATGGTAAAAACGCTCCTTGATATGAGTGAACTCCAGACTGTGGGACGGGATGATGAAATTATGGTTGACGCGCTTGTTGATGAAGTGTTAGCAGATCTGGATCCTCTTGCACAGGAAAAAAACATAAAACTTACTGGAAAATGTAAAAATATAACGATGGTTGGAAGTGACATTCTTATTTACAGGCTGGTATACAATCTTGTTGAGAATGCCATAAAATATAATCATTCGGGCGGACAGGTTACAGTAACTGCATACCGGAAGGAAAAACATGTTTATCTGTCCGTGGAGGATACGGGAAACGGAATCCCTGAGGAACTCAGGGAACGCGTGTTTGAACCATTCTTTCGTGTGGATAAATCCAGAAGCCGGGAACTTGGCGGTGTAGGACTTGGACTTGCGCTTGTCCGTGAAATCGTGAGAGTGCATGATGGCAGTATTGCAGTCAGATCAAATCCGTCTGGAGGAACGGTTTTTGATGTAATATTACCACTGTGATCGATCATAACTTATTAGTTACATCTGGCTGTCTCGTGCCTGGGGTATTTAATTCTTTTCTATTGAATTATGCGGATATCTGGTTGTTTTTGTAGTGTCGAATGTATTGCTGAAAGTTTTGATGCAAATGAAAGAGAAAGTCCTTAATCATGAGGAAATGTTAAATCATTATCTGATACGCGGATTTATGGAACTGGTCATATTCCGCATGGAAAGGCAGTTTCCGAATGAGATCATGATGGCACTGGAAAAGGTGAATCTTTCCTGCCCGGTTCGTGATTCTGCCAGAGGACTTTTGAGAAACTGATGAAGTAAGATCCATATTTTGCGGAACTCTATATGGCTCAGGATAAAAACCTTTCATTTTGAGAACAGGCGTGTATAATCTCATTTTTGACAGTTGATTAGTTAATAAAGTGCCACAATCCCTGTAAATACAAGGGGTGTGGCACTTTTATCTGCATACACGAAATATAGTAATGTTGATGTTGTATAAATAAAGTTGACACCTTATTCTCAAGGAATTCATGTATAATAAAAGAGAATAAGGAGGAACTCTCAATGTCACGAACCCAACGTAAATACGACCAGGAATATAAGATCCAGGCTGTCAAACTTGCCAAAGAAATCGGCGGTGCTAAGGCAGCCAAAGAATTAGGTATCCCAGAAGGAACCATCCACACATGGCTGAAAGCAGTTAGAGCAGGCACATTGGATATTGGCGACGGTGCACATACTCCGGAAAGCGCGATGAGTCTTGCTGAGGAGCTTGCCATGCTCCGCAAACGCGTTAAAGATCAGGACAAAGAAATCCGGCGTCTGAAAGAGGAAAATGAATTTCTCGAGGAAGCAAGCGCTTTTTTCGCAGCCAGCCGTCGGAAGTCAGCAAGAACCAAAGAATGATGTTCATTGCCATAAAAACGAAAGACGGCGTGATTAAGGGAAAACTCTCATTCTATTGCCGGATGCTTGGCGTCAGCCGCCAGGGTTTCTACAAATATCTTGCTATTAAAGATCGCCCTTGGAAATATCAGGATCTTGCTGATGCCATGAGAGTGATCCATGCTGAGGATGAATGCAATGATACCTATGGACGTATTCGCATGTACCAAGCACTGCTCCTTAAGAATCCGACGGGAATCAAGATCCCCAGTGAACGAACCGTTTACAGGGTTATGGATGAAATAGGACTTGTCCATCGGCCAAAGCGCAAGCCTTTCTTCACTGATCTTCGTCTGGAAAACCCTAGGAATAATTTCACCGGTCCTGCTGTCTTCAATACGATCCAGCAGGCGGCGAACGATCATAAAACTTTCCGGAACAATTCCGCTGGCCTCTCCGGAATGCACGCCGACATTCAGAGTTCGAACTTCAATCGTGCCCCCGAGCATGCCTCTGAGCGAGGAAGTCACCCAAAGTCTGTCGTAATCGCCGCAGCAGCTGTCCAAAGCGATCACCAGTCCGATATCTCCGAGCTTCTGTTCGGCTTCCTTTACATACGATTCGTAGTGGCGGGAGGAAGACTCTTCACAGGTTTCAAACAACCCGACACAGCGCGGATGAGGAATTCCTAACGTTTGCAGGGCCTTCACTGCAGCCAAAGAAGTGTAGAAGGCATAACCGTCATCAACAGCACCGCGTCCGTAGAGACGGCCGTTTTGAATGACGGGTTCCCATGCGCTTTTATCCGGATCCCAGCCCTCGTTAGGCGGCTGCTTATCCAAGTGCCCGTAGAAGAATACGGAACGCTCGAACTTTTTATCCGAGGTTGCATCCACCTCTACAAACAGGCACGGTGTAAATCCGTCGTCTTTAATAATTTCACATCGAAGGCCTTTGATGCCTTGTTTTTCTGCCCAGGCTTGCGCATCCTCCAGAGCCTTCAGAAGAACGCCGTTTTCTTCCCACTTTTTATCAAAATCGGGCGAAAGCGCAGGAAGTCTGATAAATGATTTGAGTGCTTCTTCAACCGAAGTGTCCCACTCATGTGTCACTTTGTTATAAATTTTCTTCAGCATGAACTCTATTCCTTCAAAGTAAACGCTTTGATGTTCAACGCATCTCGAATAATCGCCACGGCAGATTTTGCCTGCTGTTCGGTCATGGACTTACCGGCAACGACTTTGTACAAGCCGTTTGTCGAGCGGATGCTGACTTCGGAGCCTATTTTATCGCCGAGGGTTTCGATGAAACGCTTCTTCAGAGCAATCGCATTGGCCTCAGAGCGGAATACGCCGAGCTGCACGGCGTAGTTTCCTTGAGGAGCCGCCGCTGAGCCTTTGAACTTATTCAGCTCATCGGAAGCCTGCTCTCTAATGGAGTGAATGACTTCTTCTCGAATCTCATTTTCGAAGGTCCCAAGCGTCGTAGTGCTGTCTGCGCCGGCAACGGTGTATACGCCTTCGGGTATCAGATGGCGATCAGAACTCGGCACCGCTTTTTCAATTTCAACCTTATCCGCGGTTACCGGAGACGGGCTCTCCATCAAGTTGCCGCTCTGCGAAGCCAAAGCCTCTATTAAAGCTTCACCCGGATCTTCGCATTCGCCCACCGGAGATGCAGCCTCCTTCTTGTCTTTCGGAATCGCGGCCATCACGGTTGTTAACAGCGGACTTCCCTTCTTCCATTTCCCGGAAGCAATCTGTGCCCGAGTAATTCGCTCAACTCTGACGCGTGCAGTGCCTCTTCCCGCATAACCCAGCTTTGTCGCCGCAGCATAGGACAGATCAATGACACGGCTGTGCAGGAAGGGGCCGCGGTCGTTGACGCGCACAATCACGGACTTCCCGTTCTCCAGATTGGTAACTCTCGCGTAGCTCGGAAGCTCCATCGTGGTGTGCGCCGCGGACATTTCGTACATGTTGTAGATTTCGCCCGTGGAAGTCTTTTTGCCGTGGAACTGCTTTCCGTACCAAGAGCCGTAACCGACCTGGGTCAGTGGCTTATCCCCGGTCATCGGCACGTACCTCTTTCCCATCACCGTATACGGACGATTGGTCGAAGCGATCGGTTTTTCAACTTTGGGCACGGCATCTGCACGACTCATACCGAAAGTCTCCCATTCTTTGGGAGGACCGTCTCGATCGTAGTATTTACCGCTGTTTTTCTGCGTGCTGCAGCCGCTCACAAGAAGCACAAGCGCAGCTGCGCACACCCCGAGGATTCTTACATTCATAAGAGCTCTTCAGTAGTTTTTATTCAATCAGGAACGGTAATCGTCGCCGTACAAAGAAACTTTGATGCGCCGCTGTGCTGAGATTTTCATCAGCAGTCCGCAGCAGATCCCGAGGATCAGCAATGCCGTTCCGCCGTAACTCATAAATGGCAGCGGAACGCCCACGACCGGGAGAATACCGCTCACCATTCCCATATTCACAAAGGAATAAATGAGGAAGATCGTTGCAATCGCACAGGCCAAAAGGCGTTCAAAAACGGTATTAGCCACGGACGCGATGTACAGCGCTCTCATGATCAAAAGAGTGTAAAGGCCTAAGAGACAGATGTCTCCGAAAAACCCGAATTCTTCGGAAAAAACAGCAAACAGGAAGTCACTGGTCCGCTCGGGAATAAAATCCAAATGAGCCTGCGTGCCGTTCATCCAGCCTTTACCGGTCATTCCTCCGGACCCGATGGCAATGATCGCCTGCAGTGTATGGAAACCCGCGCCGAGAGGATCCGAACTCGGATCCAGGAGCGTCAGCACACGCTGACGCTGATAGTCATAAAGCGAATTCCAAACAATGGGCAAAGCAACAAGGACGCCGGAAAACATCAGCAGCAGAAATTTCCAGCTTAATCCGGCAAAGAAAATCACCGCAAATCCCGAAGCCAATACGAGGATAGAGGTTCCTAAATCCGGCTGCTTCAAAATCAAAGCGACCGGAAGCGCCAGCATCACAAAAGCAACCAAATAGTCCCACCATTTGAGCACGCCCTCCTGTGCTGTCAGTCGGAGTTGGAAGTACCAGGCAATCAGCAGCGGCGTCGCCAGTTTCATGATTTCGGAAGGCTGGATCCGGATCACACCGATATCAAGCCACCGGGTCGCGCCCTTCGTATTCACACCGAAAAGCAGCGTGGCAACTAAAAGCACCAATCCGACGACATATGCCGGCGCGGCCAGATTTCTTGTCCATTTGAGCGGCATCGTCGCAAAAAGCATCATCGCCGCCCCCGCTGCAGCAAGGTTGCGGATTTGACCGTCGATTCGCCACGGGAAGCTGTAACCGGCCGAATAAAGTGCAACAAAACCCCAGGCACTCAGAATCAGTACGATCACCATTAAAGGCCAGTCAATCGACCAGATGATCCCGAGCAATCCCTTCAGGATACGGATGTGGAAAGGTTCACGTGTATGTGCGTTCATTCTTTTTTCCCTTTAGCCGTACCCGCGGCTGCCGTCTGAGCTTTTTCCTCCGGCTTTACCGCTTTTTTCACTGCTGCCGTGCTGCGAGTCTTAGTCTGTTGAGTTTTCCCCTTTCCGGCCTCTTCTGAGCTGTCCTTATCCTTGTTCTGCTCAATCAAGTAGTAATCCAGAATTTTCCGCGCCAACGGTGCCGCTGCTGCCGCACCGAAACCGCCGTTTTCAACCATGATCGCCAGCGCAATCTTGGGCTTATCGACCGGTGCAAAAGCAATAAATAAGGAGTGGTCGCGGTGACGCTCCCTAATTTTGTTTTTATTGTAGGTTTCGCCCTGCTTGATACCGAGCACCTGTGCCGTACCCGTTTTGCCTCCGACCGTATAAGGAGCACCCGCAAAAATCGCTCTGCCGGTTCCTTTTTGGGTCACGTCCTGCATGGCGCGCTTAATAAAGTTGACATTCTCTTTCTTCAGCGGAATCACATCAACCGGATTCTTCGCCACAATCTCTTCTTCGCCGGTCTTTGAGTTGATAATCTTCTTGACCAAATGGGGCTTCATCACGATACCGTCATTGGCCAATGTCGCCACAGCGTGCGCAAGCTGCAGAATGGTAAAGGCGTTGTAGCCTTGGCCGATGCCGATGGAAATCGTGTCGCCTTGCGCCCAGCGTTGTTTAAAGCGTCTTTGCTTCCATTCCCGCGACGGAAGAATACCCCGAGCTTCTCCGACGAGATCGATCCCCGTGATCTGTCCGAACCCGAACGGCTTCATGAAATCATGGATACGGTCGATGCCCATCTCCTGAGCCAGCGAGTAGTAATACACGTCGGAGGAAACGACGATCGAACGATGCATGTCGACCGGACCGTAACCGCGGCCGCGGGTGGAATCGCGGAATACATGGTTGCCCAGCTGAAAATGACCGTTGTCGTTGATCACGCGTTTGGGATCACGCACTTTCATTTCCAGCGCGGCCAACGCCATGAAGGGCTTAAACGTCGACCCGATCGGATACGTTCCTCGGAGCGCGCGGTTCATGAGCGGCTTGTCTTCGTCCTGATTGAGACTGTCCCAGGTTTCTTGGTCAATGCCGTCAACAAAAAGATTCGGATCAAAGCTCGGATTAGAAACGAACGCGAGGACGTCACCCGTCGCCGGCTCGATGGCAATAACGGTTCCGCGCCGATCGTCGAGCTCTTTCATAATTTCGCGCTGCAGGCCCATATCCAGCGTCAATACCCTGAAAGAAACAGTAGAACGTATATTACCTTATTGGAAATGCATCATCTTCCCCAATCTAGCTACAGCAAACGAACT
>ENA-UPXB01000107-UPXB01000107.1-human-gut-metagenome-genome-assembly--contig:-NODE-107-length-62882-cov-37.979174_pt1 | contig 62882 bp, 79 predicted proteins | sample MGYA00250055_ERZ773386 | MGnify/ENA primary metagenome ERZ773386 (study PRJEB29103, sample SAMN06111974) | human gut metagenome | biome: human gut; feature: ankylosing spondylitis patient; material... | reverse complement strand
CAGAAAGACCAGAATCATTTACACTACCAAAGCCACCAATACCACCGAAGTTACCTTGGGTTGCACCGTGTGACATAGCACCGCCACCTATGGCACCACCAACACCTGTACCAAAACCACCTTGGTCAGTACCAATACCACCAAAGGAACCAGTACTTGCAAAGCCTCCCTTGCTGTCTCCACCAAAGGAACCAGTATCCATACCAAGATCGCCAAGGCTAGCCATAGCACCAGCATAAGCAGAAGCAACAGGGCCAACCATATCTCTACCCCAAGAAGAAGTAGGATTAGCCATACCGATAGAGTTGTTTACAGCAGCGGTTGCGTTAGCTACAGCATTAGGACTCAAAGACTTAGAACCAGCAATAGCATCATTGATAGCCTGAGCAAGAGACATGTCGTTGATTGTAGCCATGTCCATGTTATGTGTAGCAATGTTGTTAGCGTAAGCTGCACCGATCTGACGACCAGTAATCTGACCAAAGGTATCTTCCATGACATCACGTGTAGGTTCTTCTGCACGTGCGTCGAAGGCATCAGCAAGCAAACCACCAATCGTGGGGCCTACAAGTCCACCAATCATTCCACCAATAGGGCCACCAAGTAAACCACCCAGTGCACCAAAGGCCATAGAACCCATCGTTGTACCTGTAGTCATACCAAGAGAAGCAGCACCAATTTGTCCTACAGTACCTGCAAGACTACCGGGAATACCAGATAGACCAAAGTTCAAAGCAGCATTAACAGGTGCATTCAAACCAAGAGCAAGTCCAGTCTTAGTAGCAGCATCTAATCCCATCTGACCAAAGCCAGACATAGCCGCATCCATAGCTTGCTTGTCAGTGAAGCTATGCCCCTTGTTAGAGGGGCCAGCATCATTACCCTTGCTAGAAGAAGTAGTACCGCCACCAAAACCATCTCGTCCATCACCACCGGTAAACTCTTTACCTAGAGTAGTACCTTTGTTAGCCTTCTCCTTCTCAGAAGAAGACTGCTGATTAGAGAAACGGTCTTGATTGTCATACCATTTATTACGACTAGAGTTACCCTGATTACTGCTACCACCTATACCATAGTTACCTAGTACCGTCTGGTAGATAGGCAACATTGTAGTATATGTAGGGAAGTATCCGTAGTTGTTCATTTACTTCCACCTCCCAATAGCTATGCACATAACTATGTAGTTTGATGCAGGGTTACCGCCACCTAATTCTCGTGCACCAACATGAGCGCTTGGTTTATCCTTATTCCAAACCCAAGAAGAAATCACATTACCTGCAGCATTTCCTGTAATGTCGGATACCGCAATATAGTTTGTGTCAATAAATTCTATAGGCCAAATTACGTTTATGCCTGCTGATCCTGAAGGTAGTAAATTTTGTACTCCTTGAATAAGTACACCATCTGGTAGTTTCACATACCAAGCATTATCCATTTTACCAGTGATAACACCTTCTTTATCAACACGTGTATTAAGTGCATCAATCTGCTTTTGCAAAGAAGCAAGGGCAGCGTTAACAGACACAAGATACTCGTAGGTATTCCAGTCTTCTGTGTAGGGTACATCAGAAAGCTGTACTTGTTTTGCAGTAGCCATTACTTGCTTTCTCCTTCTACGAGTTCTCCCATACTTGAAGCAAGAGTAATCGAATGAATGTAAGCATTCGACTTAATTTCCACCTCAATAGTCTCACCTCTGAAACCAGAAGGAAGACGGAAAGGTTTAGAGTCTTTTACTTCTCGTGAATATTTAAGCTCGCCATCGACATAATAGTTAAACACTGTAGTATCCGCTAGTTCCAGCTCGTTCGTTTTACACCAACCATTGATTGGTTCATCATCCATGACACGGGCCGCGAGACTTGAACCTGTAAGCTTACCTTCCCAAATATGCTCGTTTTCTTTTTGAGACGATTGGGATGTCATCATGACACGGGCCGCGCTCAAATTAAACAAACCTTGTGGGCTAACATTAACTTTTGAACGCCACCTAAAAGATTTGTTTATACGAGAATCTGAAGCAAAGGAACACAAGCTATATTGTGTACCGTTCTCAAGAGGATAACATACATACAGCTGTGATTGTTCAATATCGTTATAGACAACCTTTGCAGGTTGCGTAGTATAAACCATACCTGAAGAAATAATACTGTTATATACTGTACTATATGTATAGCTGTCTAAGTCAAAGATAAAACCAGCTGCTGTATCTGTAGGATTAGTAAAGAATCCATAGTAAGTATTATTTAGAAAAGCACCCTTCAATGATTCAGGATGCAAAGGTAGCCATTCATCCTGAGTAAGGAGCTTCTCTGTAATAAAGGTAGGACTCGTACTGTTAATTAGTACTAAACCATTCTGACTAGCAAAGATAACACCATTACGTGTATTCACAATAGAGTCAGCAGACACACAAGGACAGTTCTCTTGGATAGCTTTAATCGTAGGATTTGTTGGGTCTTGTACAACAATCAACACAGGAGCTGCTTCTGTACAAACAACAATCGTATTACCAAAAGAACCAAGACCTACTATAGGATAGTCAATCGTTACTGTATGTTCATAAGGCCAAGCATGGGGAGCATTCCAATCAGATACATATACAGTAGAATCTTTATACGCTGCAAACAAACCATTCTGCAAAGAAACAAGACCTTTGAGTCCGTCTACTGGAGCATCCCAGTAAAGAGAAGGACAAGCCTCTCCTAGAGAGGTGTTTGGTTTAGTATCTCTGTACTCATACCAACCACCGGTATTCCAAGTAGCATTTACATTACCTGTAGTATGTGCATCGTTTACAGCAAACTCATCTACAAAACTATACAAAGCTTGTCCAGCAGATGTAACCTCAGACCTATAAATATAACAAGCATTTACACCTGCTGCTCTAGCAGCATCTGTGAGAGCTGAAACAGTAACCAGAACTGTTTGTCCGGGACGTACATCTATAGTACTTTTACCGTTAGCATCAAAAGATGTTACATAGGGTCTGCTGGATTTGCCCACATCAATAGTTCCGTCTGCCCATTTACGTACATAACATGCTACATATGTACGAGCTTCGATATCACCATTTCCAGTACCAGAAACGTCCATTCTACCGTAGCCCATTTCTGGTATACCTGTGTGATACCGTGCATTATTAGTAATGCCATTCATGTAGTCTTGATCTTTCAGAAGAGAACTATCTGTTACAAAGAAACCGTCACTATTCATATAGTAAATGCGGTTGTTCTCGTCGTCATACACAGGGCCTTTAGCTACACGTGTTTCGTAAGGCCACATCAACCAGTTATATGTCTTATTCTTCCACTTATATCTATAGATAGATTGAATATTACTCGGAATATACTGAAGAATCTCATCAGCATAGTGAGGTCGAAGCTCTCCACTCCACAGCTTAACGTCGAGAGCTTCCTGTGCAAGAGTAGCGGGTAAAAACCGTGGAGCTATACGAGGAGCAATCCCGCTAAACTGTTGGAATGTTAGTTTCATATGAGCTCCTAAGCTACAATCTTAGCAAGCTTTTGATTTGCAAGCACGTCTGCTTCTGTATAAGAATCAATCAAAGCAATAAGATCTTGTGTTGAATTACTCAACAGCACATCTCGCTTTTCACGCAAGTACTTCTTACGTTCCTCATACTTAGCCAGCTTTTCTATATCAGTAACATCTGGTTCTTGCTGGTTACTTTGAGCTACGATAATAGAAGCCAGAGGGCGATTTTGCAACTTGTCCAAATAATCCATGTAACTATCAAACAACTCTTTGTTAGTCTGCCAAGTAGTCTTGGGAGTAACAGGTGTAGGCTTAGGCGTATCAATCATATCACCAATCTGAAGCCACGGAGAGTCGTCTATATTTACACAAGTAGGGGTGTCAGGAACAAGAATATCACGTACAATAATATTGTTAATCTGTCCTTCACCGATAAGAGTAGCGTATCTATACATTACAATGCCCACGTACTGATTATAAGAACACACCCAACTTGACCTGCTCCAGCATTAGCAGGATGCGTATAGGAGTCATTAGTCCAACCGGGCGTAGCCCACTCCGCAGGTTCCATTAAGCTTCCTAGTGCACCGGCACCACCGCCACCGGCAATGTAGCTACCATATGCTGAACAAGCACCACCACCCGGAGCGTCACCAACAGAACTATTACCTTGACACTGACTCGTCGGATAGCCAGCACCACCAGAACAGTTAACACCTTCACCTGCTCTGCCGGGGTTACAGTAGATAGTCTTTCCACCAGCACCGCCATTCTGCAAATTACCAGAACCACCAGTGCCGCCAACGGCATTTAAACCACCGTACCCATCTTTTCCGCCACCGCCACCGCCACCAGCAGATACGCTTACAGGGCCACCTGTTACAGAGGTACTTCCTCCAGCAATACCAGCCATAGAGCTAGCAGTTTGTGCAGCACCACCGGCACCTATTGTACAAGTTAATTTGGTACCAGCATTAATAGTTCCTTGCCATCTTGATATGCCACCAGAACCACCGCCAGCACCGGAATAAGTATAAGTAACAAACATAGGCGGGTTACTAGAGTCAAACCTAGAATAACCTGTACCGCCAGAACCACCACCACCGATTGCAACAACATCATACGTTCCAGTATAAGGAACACTATAAGTTGTAGATGAACGGTAGGCTTGCCATACAGCAGGATAGGAAGTTACAAACCCAGTAATCTTACTCGTGAACTTAGTCATATCCTCAGCATCAAGCTGCCCACCTTTAACAAACCAGTTGTCAATACGGCAGTGATACTCAGTGTTATGAGCAAGGGTATTAGCAGGGATTACACATGTAGTAGCATCTATGCCTGTCTCTTTAGTAAAGACTACAGCATTATCAGACTTACGATAAATAACTACACGAGTATATGAAGGAACGTTAGAACCAACACGAGGAGCATTTGTCCAAGTATAAGTCTGAGCAGACTCAACAAGAATTTGAGTCTGACCTTGCACAGGATACGTTTGGTTAGGTTGACCAGTATACTTATGCATAATAGTTCTTATAACTACACCATCTGTATCTCGTGCCCAACCAGTTATAGTTCCGTGCACATCAACGAACAGTTTGTATACTCCATTCCATGATAAAGCATTAGCAGGAATGTTGTAAGAAGAATTGTATGCAACTTCTCCACTAGTCCATATAGGCTGCTGTGAAGAAGGATCAGCAGTTACACCAGAGTAGGCACTAATCTTCATCTTATCTACAGTCTGTCCCGTTACTGCGCCAAGAGCAATTGTCGTTGGAATGACAACAGAAGGATCAAGTATAGAGTTAGTGGCAGGAGAAAGAATTGTAGCTGCATCAAGAGATGCAGTCTGTCCATTTACCTGCAACAAGGGAGAAGACCATGCTGAATAGTACTTCTTATTTGTGGATGTGTCAGTCCAGTAGTTACGAATACGTGCGTAGTTAGTAGCAGCAGGATTATCAAAAATCCACCAAATGCTACCATTTAAAGCTACGCTTGTAGCTGTTCCAGATATATTAGAAGAGCGTTTTATATAACCAAAATTAGGATCATTGGACGTATTAACTTCTATTCCGGACACTGTATATGTAGGGCTAGAGGTTCCTTGAGTCCATGTAACATTAAACGTGTCGTCTTTTGTAATAGTCTGACCCTGTTCAGTAGTCCATACAGGAGCAGTAAAGGTGACTACCGTAGAAAACTCTACATCGTGCAGACAAGTAACACGAAGAGTATCTAAGTCATACTCACCATTATCAGCCCAGTACGTATGAATCTTAAGGTTCTCGTTCCACGGTACATCTACTGTAACAGAACGTCCTGTAGTCCAGTTAGACGTTTCATCTTTTGTCAACCAACCGTGCTTAAACAGTGTACCATCAGCATAGTTGATGTCATACACAAACACATTAGGCCAAATAAAAGAAGGCTTTCCGGGACGAGGAGCAGCAAAGGTAAACGTAAGATGAGGGCTTGTACCAGAAGTTACTGTAACCTTTGTATTATTAGCCCATCTGTACTGAACAGTTGTACTAAAATTCTTAGACGAAGCACCACCCAAGAAGTCATATGCTTCAAGAGTAAAAGTAGAAGCACCTGAAAAAGCTGCACGTTCTGCATTTACGGGATAACCAGCAGGTACCTTCCATGTGATAGTTACAGCTTCATTAGCAGCGATGTTGTTCGTCTTAGAGAATGAGCAGTTTTTAGCATTCTTGATTCTGTACTTAACTTTATCACCATCGGCATCAGTAACACCAGAGAAGTGAACAGTAGAAGTAGCATATCGAGAAGCAGTAGTAGGTACATCATGGACAAGTTTAGAGATGTCCGGTGGGTTGTTAGCAATGATGTTAACACTCAGAGTACCGTACCGAGATAAGTTACCAGATGCAGTCTCAGCATACGTAGTAACTACAATAACGTCACCAACAGCACCAGTAAAAGATACATCACCAGTAGCCGTAGCATTCGTTGTAGTAGGTGTAGTTACAGGTACACGAATGAATGTCTCTTCACCAGTCTGGTTACCTACATAATAGAAGGCAACGATAGGATCTTCAAAGCCACCCATCACTGACGCAGTAAACGTATAAGGATACGTTGTACCAGAACGTACAGAAGTAGTACCAGTAACAACAGGAGTTTCAACAATTGTAGTATTGAACTGGTGAATAGCATCAACTGTACGACGAGGCGTCATGTTAGTCGTGTTGTCTATACCTTCAATAGCTTGCTGATACGTAGACAACTTAGACACACCCAGTTTTTCTGTAGTAGCAATCGTACTAAAGAAAGACTGAAGAGCACCAGCAGTGATGCGCATCTCTACACGAGTACCTACAGGCCATGCTTGTGCAGTAGTGCCTTCCTGTGCACGCCTAATCTTAAAGCCTTGTCTACCTTCTGGATTATATACTTCAAAAGCTTCTACAATCTCTAAGGTATCATCACCAACAAGAGTAAGCTTAAACACATCACCTGAGTCAGATGCAATAACAGGAAACACAGAAGCATCTGCTACATACAGTACTTCTTGTACATCTGTCATTTTATAGGTAAGCGTAGAAGCAGCATTGTTTTTAAATAGAATAGCCATATGTTACTCCTATAGCTTCATGATAAACGCAAGTGCGTAGTAAGGAGGACGAGAATCGACAGCAGAAGCAGAAGCAGTATGTGCATGTCCGTTGTCTGTTATAGGGTGGTTATGCCCCTGATTCCCACCAGTAACGCTAGACCATAAATCATTCCCACCAGACAATACAGTATTCTCAGCATTCCAGTTATCAGGATTACCTTGATAATGCATGTTCTGCATCCTATGCGAATGTGAAGGCATCTCAGCTTCTGTAAGAGTATGATAACCAACTTGTACACCAGTACCAGCAGCATTCACAGTAACTGTAGGAGTATACGAAAGAGCACCACCTGTGTTACCGGGAGCATAAGAATTACCTGCACCCACAATAAAACGATTACGCAGGTCAGGAGTATTGGCAGTGCCGTCGCAAAGATGCCATCCAGAAGGAACAGCATCAACAGCACCAGACCACATTGTGATGATCCCGCGAGGAATCTTTACATCAATAGCATCAAGAATAGACTGAGCAGTAAGGCGAAGCTCTACTGGGCTTCCAGAAGGAAAAGCTCTGGCAGTAGTGCCTTCCTGTGCACGAACCACAGTAAAAGTATCACCACTACGATTAGTAACTTTCATGATCTCAAGAGTACTGGTTGTTTTATTAACCACTGTCACCATGAAATAGTTACTACTTCCAGCATTTGGAAACAAAGCACCTCCTCCCGGAGAAACGACGATCTGCGAATCAGACACAGTTACTGAACTAAAGAGTGTCGTCGCCGCATTGTTTGCAAATTGAATTGCCATTTATGTCACATCCTTCTAGAGGGAAAGTAAGATTAGGCCCATACACAGGGCAGTCACAGTTACAGTCGTCAAGCTTGATAGCATCTCCGACCTTGATTATGACATCAACTACAGGCCATTCATGATTAGCTTCTATGACTGTCGCATTCTCAGAGATAACATTAGCCCAAGGTTTAGACTCTGCTATAGCTTCAATCTCAACAGCACCAAGCTGACCAATTACCACAGGAACAATCATATCCGTCCCAGCTTCACAGAACCATGCACGCTGTATGATGTCAGCTTCAGTGTCATCCATATGCGTAATCGCTTCAATGGAAGTAACACCTATCTTACCTACAGTTTGCATAGCCTCCATGTCTGTGACTGCTTCTATTAGAACACCTCTGATAATGATATCAAAAGGAAGTTCATCCATGACAACACGAGATACTATATTAGTTCCTACATCTGTGATAGGAGTAATCTTATCTATATCTCTGTTAATCATGTAAGCATCAGCCCACATAGGAACTTCGTGAGACTGAAGACGAACAGTTGAGCTAGCTAGAAATTCTGCAACTGCGTTAACAGTTACATCAGTTGTCGTAATGACATTACCTTGTGTAAGCAGATCGACAATAACATCTGCATTAACAGCACCAAGCTGAAGGGTGCCTGCGTTTATCAAGGTAGTGTTGACAAGCATCCCGTTAATAGGATTCATGAGTGTCATTGTCTACCTACCTCAAATAACTTTTTACACCGTGGTGCTGTCAGTAATACGAATGCTCGAAGTCTGAGCACGGATGATGAACTGGTCACCAGCATCTACATCACGCGGACGTTCATCAAGCGTCTGAGGATTACGAATAGCACCCCAAGCCAGAACGTTACCGCCAGTAGCTGCATCCATGATAGCAACATGCGTCACACGACCCCAGTTAGAAATAGCAACCGGGAACTCAATAGCGTTCGCATTCTTCACTACACTCGCAGCAGGCGTCGTAAAAGAGCTGTTCTCAGCTTTTACACGAGCATAACCTTCGCCAGTAACTTCATTCTTAACAGGGCTGTTATCAGTCAAACCAGTCGCAGACGTGAACAGAGCCCAGTACTTAGCCGGAGTGTTATAAGCGGTACCGTTAAACACATGGGCAAGAATCTTGTTGTCAAGATAAGTACTAAAACCAGACATGTTATTTCCTTTAGAAAATTTTATGTTTAAGAGGGAGCATCGTCTTCGACTGAGCAACCCAAGATTTGTAAGCCTTAGACTTAGCACGAGAGATACCCGCACGGAACTTGCGAATATAGTAGTTCACAAGGTTAGGCTTAGACCAAACTCTACCGGACAGACTGTGCAAATAAGCAAGTGCACCGGAAGCAATAGTCTCAGCCCAGTCCGTATACAGGAACTTAGGAATCTCATCAGCTTCTCGCGTAGGCTTCACAGCAGCAAGCATATGCAAAGCTTCTGGAATGTCTTCCATAGGTACACCTACAAGATGCATCACATTAGGACTTTCCATATAGAAGTACTTAGGATACTTATCCTTACGCAGACGCCAATCAGGAGAGTACGAGTCAAGGTCTTGCCTATTTGTTTTCTCTACTTGAAACTGACGAAGTTGTCCTTCAACAGTGTCACGGATAGTAACAGTGACAGGCATCACAATCGTAGCATCTTTGTCTACGATATTGATACCATACTTAGGTTCATCCTTAACAAGATCTCCACAATAAATCTCTTGCTGCCAAATAAGAGACTTCTCACAAAACTCAATACATGCGTTTCGCAGAGCTTCTTTCACCATAGCTACAGGACAACCATGCACATCAGGACGCACGTACTTGAAGAAGTCTTCCCAAACAGCGTTATTCAAATGATCAATCATTGCTTGGCTGTGCCTCCCCAAGATTCGTAGGTAGCTCATCAATCTTTGGCATAGCAATTACAGAAGCATTATACTCCTGACCCAAAGACTGATAAAAAGACTGAACGCACTGTTGTGCAATCTGCCTGTCGTTTGCAGAAGTACTATCAGTACTGTACGCAAGGTACAACATATAGTCTACAATAGGGCCACGATAGTTGCCTATAAGTTGCAACTCTTGCTGCATAGCAACATCGTCATCCATTTCTGCAAAAGAAACATATGGTGCAGAGTAAGCCATCTCTACATAAACATCTTTATCTTTTGCTACCGGAGGGTTAACAAGAAACTGCCGAGGAGTCTTACGATCATACACAAATTCGTAGACAACATCAGAAGGAGTGGTTCGTCTCCAGTCAGAGAAATAATCAAGATCTCTACGTTCTACCTGAAACACAGGCTCACCAAACGTAAAGGTGTTATCCTCTTCCTTTGTAGCGTTACAATAGATGTCAATGAGAGCATAAGCATCATCAGGAATAGTCTGACGAATACCGGGGTTCAACTTCACTACGTCAGTTTTAACCCATACGTCAGGGCGCATCATGATCAGCTTATTGATAGCATCATCAAGAAACTCAAGGTACTGGTGCTTTGAGAGTCGAACATAATCCATATCATTATACAAAAGAGTTACTCTATTTATGATATCAGAGACTTTCATTATTACCCTCAAGTAAGCAAAATGTTAGACTAACTATTCTTACGCGGACGACCGGGGCCACGCTTCACAGGCATCGTCAGCTGAATGTCAAGAGCATCAGCTTCCATCTTACCAACCTGCTCAGGAGTAGGAACCACTTCTTCCGTCCCATCAGCCTGTTCCTCAACATAACCAAGGAACGTATAGGGATACGTAGGAATGTGAACTTCAACAGTAGACTGCCGACCGAACTCATCCTGCTGCGTCTGATAAGACGTAGTGTACGCACGGTCAATGCATTCACGAAGCATGTATTCAGGAACAATCACTTCCTTACCATAAGGAGCTTGGAAGTTCTTACTGTTCACAGAAGCAAACACATAAGGGCCAGCAGAAGGATTAGAAGACGTATGAAAGATAACCCGGCACTTACGTGCAGTCGAGTCAACACCAGCATGATCCTGTCTCCAATCCATCAACAGACGAACAGCGTGCTTACGAATAAGTTTGTTGTCTTCCGTCAACGGAATGTGCAGGCCACGTTCAAAGAGCATATCCCGAATCTGCATATCAGAAGCAGAGTTGAGATCGGTGTCAGTAAAAACAGGAGTGTTAGCCATAAAGAATATACCTTAAAATTTAGTTTGTAGAGCTAGGTGTAGCAGAGCTAGATACGAGAAAGGGGAGAACCCCAAGAGTAGTTGTTCTCCCCATATGGGTCAAGGCTTAGTACGCAGTACAAGCAACTTCAGCGCGAACCATCCAAGCCTGATTGAGAATCACGCAGGTCTGCATGGTCTTCCAAGCAACATGGGCACGCTGAGCGAGCGGGTCAGATTCAGTGTGAGAAGGATTGATGATCACCGGAGTCAGAGACTCAGCACCCTTCAGGGGCACCAGACCATAGGCATCCTTCGCAAGGAAGAGGATGGGGTAAACGTCAGCCTTGGTACCGGTGGTAGAAACCATCGTGTCACCAGCAGCATTCGTCTTAGCACCACCAGCATCCGGCCAGCTCTTCATCAGAGTAGTGAAGAGGTAACGCACGCCTTCAACAGCACCGATTTCATTTTCCCACGGAGACGTATTGCCGTAGTCCTTCACGTCTTGGAAGTGAGGCATCGAGCGGATGTCAGCTTCACAATCGGGATGGCAGACAGCCACGAAGCAGGGAGAGATGGATTCAGTGTAGAAGCGAGGCGTGGACTTAATGCTATCGGTCAGGAAACGAGCCTTCTGGTTCTTCAGCTTACGCGTAATGCGACGCTGCAGGGGCAGAGAGATAGGCGTGTTCACTTCATTACGAGCAGTACCGTTCGCATATTCAACGTTGGTACCACCGAGCAGAACACCAATACGCATATTTTCAACGGTTTCCGCAGCCTGTTCACCCACGATCTGCGTAACCTGTTCCATAACAGGGGAGTCGTTGGTATCGAGCAGAACGTCGGTCATAGTCACAAGGTTACCATACTGATGCACAGTGGCTTCAATGTCAGTAACCGAGAAGGTCTGAGCAGTAGGCGTAACACCTTCGGTCAGTTCCTTCGGCGTGGCATCAAGAGATTCAAAGCGACGGAACTTAGCGGTCTTCGTGCTCTTGGTCGGCAGGGGATAAGCCTGACCAAACTTTTCAAACACAAGGTAGGGAAGAGCACGGATGAGCATCTTAGCAACGACATAGACATTAGCCATCGTGCTAAGAGTACCATCAGTAGAAGAACTGGTAGCACCAGTATGCATGATAGTATTCGGAGTAGCCATTAGATATAATTCCTAATTTCAAAAACGAGTTTAGCGCGTCCTTCTGCTACGTTCATACTCACGAGCAAGTTCATCAAAAGACTTCTCACGAGGCTTGGCTTTAGGCTTATTGCTTATATCAATAGGTTCCTTGCCAGTACGAACTGCCATAGCAGCGAGCACTTGTTTAACAATATCTTCAGTCTCAGATGCAGGGTTTGTCTGCACCCGAGGAGAAGAAGCCCTAGTCATCTGTGGCTTGTTAACGCCACGAGCAGACTTGTAATCGTCCAGAAGAGAAATAACTTCCTGTGCTGTACCATACTGATACACATACTTAGCACCGTTCTGCATCACAGGAGGCAGAGAGTTAATCCAAGTAAAGAGATCACCACTGTCCAATATCGCACTGATATCGGGGTGGGCAGCACGGATAGTACTGAAATGTTTATCCGCTTCGGACTGGAAGATCTGCTGTTGAATAGGTTCAACCCGAGTCTTAAGCTCAGTCTCAACATTCTTCTTAACAGCAGACACCTTAGTGTCAACAAGCGTTTTCACTGCATTAGCAATTTCAGGATGAATCTCAAAGAGTTCCTTCACATTATCCGGAAGTTCATCTGAATCTTCCTTAGTCTGTGCAGGCGTATTCTTTGTCTCTTTGAGTTCCTGATACTTATGAGACAGGTCTGTGAGTCTGCTAGCCCACAGAGTATTCTGTGCTTCAGCGTCACGCTTTGCCTTTTCATAAAGCTCTTTATAATTCAGAGGAAGCTCAGTGGTCTGTTGTTCATTCTGAACAGGAGCTTCTTGTTCTTGCTCCAATTCTTCTGCAGGCTGAACTTCGTCGTCATCATTCTGGCTCACGACGTTTTCTTCTTCGGAAGGATCTTCAGGCTCACTCAGGAAATCATCAAACGAGGGCTCTGCCTTAGAGGGATCTTCGTAAGACTTCGCAAGTTCGTCGAAGGCTTCATTGAAATCTTTGTTGTTCTGATCGTTCATATTTTTATAACTAAGTTAGGGAGGGTTAATACCCTAAGTCCTAACTGGCTTGGCTCATGAGCAAGTTATCCGAAAGGGGCTCGCTCCCAAGTTCCAGTACATCCAAGAGCTTTTGTACCATACGTAGTTCACCGATAAGTCGGTCTACGTTATCTGTATTATCAGGACTTAGTAACTTACTGTACCGTTGGCTTCTAAGAACCTTCAGGTAAGCAACTATATTTTTTTGTAGATCGGAGTTGGCCGTGAGCCTGAAGGATTTCTCCAAGCTCACACGCCTACCGTTAAGTGGTGTATCAATCATATTAACTCTGAGGATATGCTTGTTCAGGCTGACTAATCAGAGACATATCTTCACGAAGCTGTCTCAGACTGTCAATCAAAGCCGCAGGGCTAACACCTTCAGACCGTGCAGTCTCAACCATGTCGGTCATCCACTGACGTTCTTCCTGAGCTTGCTTCTGTTCTTGCTGCTTCTGAACTTCAATCTCCTTATCAGAGTACACCAAGTTGTCATCAGAAAGATCAAGGGCATCAGCAATCGAACGGATAATGTTCGGACGCTTAACAGTACCAAGATCAACCTGATTGTTAGTGATCTGTGCAAAGTTAATCAGACTCTGTGCTCTGATTTCCTTAGCGATGAGAGACGAAGTACCACGAGCTTGAACAGCATAGTCGCCCTTAATATCAGAGTCACTATTGAACTTCATGTTCCAGTGATACATAGCAGAAATAAACGGTTTAGTGATGCCATCATCAAAGTTCTTAACCTGATCTTTGATTGTAATGTTTGCAGAACCCATCAACATAGACAGGCCAGAAGCAGTACGACCAGCAGCACCAGAAGGTTCTCCCCACATCTGGCGAGGAATAGAAGTAACTTCATCCCCGTAGCTGCGGAAGAGTTCAATCATACGTTCAAACTCAGTAGTATAACTGGGAAGCTGGAAGACACGGATAGCAGGGTTAGCAGCATCAGCTCCTTCACCTGTACGCATCCATACCTTAAACGGATAGACATCACGAGGATCTTCGTCTTCCGACATAAGGTCAAGGTTTACTTCAATCTGAGGGCCAGCAGAGATAGCAGCGTTGTCCAGCATAGCTCTGAACGCACTGTTAATCAGCTCCTGAACATCAGACATGATAGACGGAATACCTTCACCAAAGATAGAGGTTTCGTCTTTGTCATAATAGTAGAAGAAGTAAGGCCACTTAACGCCTTCCATAGGCATGAGAGACGCTTTAATAACGTGGTCACCAAGTACCCAAATGTTTGCAGCCAGTTCTACCTGACCTTGCATACGTTCAGGAATCTCAACACCCACCTGATTCAGATCATCAGCGTCCACAAAACCCCAGAACTCAAACACTTCATACTTCTTAGAGTGAGCAGCGTCAGCAACACCGCTATCGATTACATCACCCATAGAGGTAAGTTGGTTCTCAAAGTCTTTCTTCTGATAATCACCTTCAGGATTTTCAGCAACATAAGTAGAGATTACATCCCCATTGAAGTCTGATCTCTTTCCGAGACCGATGACATCGTGCTTATCCATCTTCCGTCGTTGAATGATGTATCTACATTCGGAGGGGCAAGTAGCTTCCATGTCCGGGTAGATATCCCATATGCGGACGTTTTCGATGAAGGGCGTGATGGAGTCATAATCACAGAGTATCCACTTCTCTTTATCTCCATTCTTTTCCTTCTTATAGTACTGACGGTTTTCAGAGATAGAAACAAGAGGCCCTTTAAGAATACCAGTACCATACAGATTACCAGAATGCATAACATCTCGCATAATCTCACGGTACTTCAACTCAGCAAGCTGGTCTTCGATAACCTTAGACATCTTGCCAGCTTGATTCTTAGCTTCATCCTGCATAAGAACATAGAGTTCTTCAGGGCTAATCTGCTTACCTTGATCCTGAGAAACAACTTCAAGGATAGCAGCCTCTTTCTTCTTGCTGAACTGTGGCAGTGGCGTAGGCTCAATACCCCAGTTCTTATCTCCATTCGCAGGGAACAGCAGGTCAGACAAACGACTGTCAACAGTCTTGACCTTAGTTCTTGTCATACGAACAAAAGCTTTACTACGTAGAGGATCCATACGTTCAAGAACTTCAGGAGAGTAGATACCTTTGTACTGACGAAGGGCATTCAACCACTTCTCTTCAATAGTCTTACGTGCACTGTCCGATCGGTCAAACGCTTCACGAACAAATGCAGCCAGACCTTGGGGCGTTTCAGACGCACCTTCGGTATCTTCTGCACCGGAATCTTCATCTACCTGCATCTTGTCAGAAACTTCCGAGAGAAAGTCCTGTACATCTTTGTCATCGGCAGAGTCGATTACAGTTCCAGAACCGAAAAAATCTTTTTCAGTCATGATTTTTAGTAGCCTCCAATCTGGCTAGCAGCACGATATTTACGTTGTGTGTTAAACAAAAACTTCTTCTCTCGCTTATGCACATACTCCATCATTGCGTACTGCAAGGCGTCATGAACGTGAGAGAACTCGTTCTTGACAGGAGATGCTTTGTAGAGAACACCGTTAACAGTTTTAGATTCAGCATATTTATATTCTGATACGAAGCCTTTTCTTAAGGCTATACATTGAGGCCCAAGCTTGAATCTGCCCTTTAACCGAAGGAACTGTGCAACGGCTTCAAATCGAGGAGTCCAGTTGTTTGTCTTAGCTAGCTTAGCAGGAAGATTACATTCTTTCAGTATCTCCATACCAGACTTAGCATCGTTCATTGACCGCTGTGAAGTAGCAGGGTCACACACAACTCTAAAGTTATTTACAATCCAAGGATACTTAGATGTGATCTTAGGCCAAAGATGTTCTTCACAGAACTCTTTGAGAGAACAGTTGTCTGTGCAGATCTCATCAAACACAATAACTGTACCATCAGGGGCTTGCTGTGTGAAAGCAGCAGAAGGAGTCAACCCTTGATCCATCCCAATTACAACAGGCACACCACGAAGAGGAACCATCTCTTCATCAACATGGTGCTCAAGATCACTGTAATCCTTATAAACAGGTTTACCTCGTTTTACTTCACCATAGTTGTTAAGCACGTTGACGTTGATAAAATCTTCGTCTGCGCCCATACACATGGTTTCATAGTAACCTTCATCAAGGTTAGCAAGGTTCTCTGCTTCAGGATTAAGAACATACTTCCCGTCTACCTTAAGCATAGCTGGAGGTTGACGATAGAAACTATGTCCTTCTGGTTTGTCTTCCTCTGCAAGGCGATATAACCAGTGCTCAGTACTTACGGCGTTGTAGTCAAGTATAATGAATGGTCTGACTGGGCCGCCATCTTTCTTAGCAGGATAACGCTTAAAGCGTGTCTTGATAAGCTGAAAGGTACCTTCTGTAAGTTCAGATGCTTCGTTCAAATGAGCAGAGGTCACTTCCAACGAACGAAGCTTTTCAGCAGATCTATCATCATCGACAGCAATGAACACGACTTCCATATCAACAGACGTGCCATCAGCTAAAGGATACTTAATCCTGCCGATGATGGGGGTAGAATAAGTAATAGTGATCTTATCTTTAAACCATGACAACCACGTTTTAATGGTGGTTGACTTTAGGGCCGGGTACGTTGCGCGGACAACAAGGTGTCTGCTGTGCCTGACTCCATGTTCGTCTGGTTTCTGACGCATAGCATTAAAGAACGCTTGAAAGATACAACCAGAGGACTTGCCAGATCCTACTGGCCCCATCACAAACAGAAAAGGATTCGGGTCACGATGAATCTTTGCAAACGTGGGCAGGACTTGATAATCAATATCCATAACAGTCCTTACGCAGTTTCTTTCGCCAGATCCTTGAGTCCCGCAGGAGCAGTCTCTTCATCAGGGAAAGAGATGTTAACGTTAATAACTTCACCAGCATTCGGATTGAAATCCATAGCTTTCATCTTCGGCTGGTAATAGCTCAGCAGTTCAGAGGCGATCTTAATCTTCTCTGTGCTGTTGGTCTTAGCAGACCTAGCCAAATGCACAAGTTCCTTGATAGGATCGTACCCAAATTCAAAGCGAAGACGACGAAGAAGTTCGTCTCCCTTGGTACATCCCTTACCGTCAGGAACAACTACAGAAGGACTAGGCTTCTTCAGAAGGGGCTTTAAAGAGTCTTTCTTCATCAAGGTCACCTAAGTCAGAGCGGTCAAGCAGGGTAGCTATCTTCTCTGCATATGTCTTTAAAAGGAATTGGAAGTCACCAGAAGTAATGTCTTCACGGATCTTACAGAACTCTACGATAATGAAACCAAAGACATCTTGGTCGTCAGACACAAGAGGAGTAAGAGCAAAAGACACAGCTTTGTGTGACTTCAGCAGTGTATATGTAGACATATCAAACTTACGCAGACGTTCAATGTTCATGATTACTTTAGGCTCTACACCAAAAGCAGCGTTAGTAAGATATGAGAAAGCAGACACAGGCAGGTTTAAGAAATCAGCTTGTGCCGGTTTAAGGCCGGGACGAACAGCTTCGTGTGTGCAGGACATCTTTGCAAAGTCAATACCAGACAGGTTCTGACACCCGTTATGAAACTGAACAACTGCAACTCTGTCTGCATTTAATTCAGACTTAGCATGTCTAAGCTTGGTAAGAACACGACTGTTCATATCAATGATTGATGGAAAATCCTTTGCAAACTTTTTCGTCTTACGAGTAGCTACACGCTTAAGGTAAGTAGATAAAGTTGCACATTCATAGATAATGAATGCAGTTCCTCCCAGCATCGCAAGTGATATATAGTCAGCGTCTTTTACTAAGCTTGACAGACCGTTAACGATCCCTAGTAAAATTTGACTATCCATAACTTTTTCTTTTTATACCTCTTGACAAGAAGTCAATTAGTGATTATAGTATTTATGTATACTATAACCTATTATATAGTATAATAACTATATATATTTTGTCAAGGGGTTATAGTAAAAAAATATATAAAAAGTGAAATAAAATGTCGATACTGCTAGAAAAAGACCGTAGAAAATTAAAGTGGCGGAGGAATCCTATACTGAATGAAGACACACCTGAACCTTATAAGATTCCTAACTGTAGGTGTCAGGTAGGTTTGTCAGAGTGTGAAGTAGAAGGACAGTGGGACAGAGGTCTGTACACAAAGGGTGACCTTGTTAATGACCTGAACATCTTCTTTAACTACCTGCCAGAAAGTGAAGTAAGCAGAATGGTTAACGTCATGATCTGGTGTTTGTCTACTGGTTTAAAGAACAGAGGAGGTATCGACCTTAAAGACTTTGCAGTCATCACTGTTGAAGAGAAGACGTACAGCAGACCTTTGACACAAGTAACACGTGACTGCTTTGGTGTGACTAAGCGTGTGTCCCGTGCACCTAAGAAGAGGTACTTTGTCTTTAGAGAGTATCCTCAGCTTAAAGCTGTGGTTGTACCTCGAACACCTGACTTCTTCCCCGGACATGAACGTACATGGTTTACATGGAAAGTGTCTGCAACAAACCATCCGTACTACTATGCAAGACATTGGCGTAGAGGTGCTTTGTATATGCAACAAGTCTTTGACAAGACCTTTGAGTATACAGGTTACACAGACGAGTACATAGAGATGGCACAGAGTAATATCATAGAACCTTTTGGTACAGAACGTGAGCACATGAACACAGTTCACCTTGGCTTTGAGACACCACCTTACGTCAAGGCAGCTTACACAGATGAACTAATCAAGGTACCCCTTAACTGTGTGTCAAGTAAATACTTTACAAGTAACAAGGTCAAGTACGATGTCATGTTTGGTAAGATGACTAAAGAAGAAGCAAGTAAACATCTTCTAAGTAAACCAAGACAACTAGCTATAGACAAGAAAGAAGACTAGACGCAAGAAGCCCCCGGCTACAACAAGTACTATGCAAAGCATGGTCAGGTGTAGTACGGGGGCTTTCTTTATGGTCAGAACTTCTTAGTTAATCAGACTTAGTTCTTAGCAACAGGGGCGCTCGGCTCTATTTCACAACTAAGCTGTGCTTTCTTCTAATATGTCAGAGAGATAGTTCAAGTTGAAAGAAGGTTGTACCCCATCGGGTCTTTCCTTTCCTTATCCTTCCGGCTACGTTCACCTATCCAACCGGCTTGTCTTACCTATCAACCAACCTATCAACTTATCAAAAAGATAAGGATAGTATAATCATTCTTTTGCTGTTTGTCAAGGGGTATTGTTCAACTTTCTTAAGAAAAGTTAAAGAAAGTTTCACTCTATCGCATCTTCACTTCGTTACGATGCTCAAAGGGGAGGGCCGGGCCGGTGGCTAGTAGCTACTCCTGACTACTGTTGGTTACGTATGATGTAAGATGAGGGTAGCATGGTGAGTATACCTCCTAGACTTGTTCTGAACATATAGAACTATGAGATATAGAAATGATTATGATGCAGTCATTCAGCCACCTAAAGTTGCGAGCGAAGCTGGTGTCAGTTGTACCCCCGTGCCCTCGCTGTGTCCCACGGGTAGGGTATGACCCCCCTCCCCCTTGTGAAAGAAAGCACAATGTGACTCCTATGGTTTTTAGTGTTACTCCTAGTAGTTGTTGGCAGGTTATGGCTGGCTTGTGGCTGGTGTTAAAGCACCGGAGCACACCATCAATAGTAATCAATAGTATTAAGCAAGTGCTAATAGTTACTACTAGCATTCAAACGTATCCAAACGTTTTCAAAGGTTAATTAAATCATATACTTATGGTAAGCATGGTACAAAAGTGTAAATGGTTTAGCATGTTTACATATAGGTTCAACTTATTGTACTCATGCGTTCCAAAGGTACAAATGTTTGAACCATGGCTTAAGTACCTGTAGTACTTATAGAACTATGCACAGCATGGCTCTATAAGCTCCACAAGCACCTGCCGGCGCGCCTACTCGGTTCAAAAAGTTGAACTTATAGGATAACCAATAGTTAATTATTTCAACTACTTACAGGTTGGCATACGGCTTGCTATATAAGAGGCATCGAACGGGCGCAAGTCCTACGATATGTTCTTTTAGAAAGCGTTGAAAAAGTGCTTGACATAGCCGCAAGGCTCCTGTAGAGTGCATTTCAACAGGTCGGGAAACCAACCTGGCTGGCTCTTTCACAAGTGCATAGCGTTTTTGTCAAAAACTATAATCTTGTCCAGTTACCAGAAATAGGCCGCCGTTACATGCTTTTGGGTATGCTTTACTTGCGAATGCTACGGCACTCTATAGAGTAGGTGAGAGCCGGAATAATGAGCCACACGGACAAGCAAAAAAGTTCTTGACAAGCGCGAAACCTTGTGAGAGGATGCTTTCAACAAGCTAACTCAATAGAGGCCGCCTTGAATAGATGGATATCTATCAAGGATAGTACCACAAGCCGCTTTACTGCCGCCGTGGGAACGAGAGCGTAGCCGCCTGAAAACGTAGGCTTGCGAGTTAGTTAGGTTTATACTACGGCACTAGCTTAGTGTGTCGTCCTGCTAGGATTGTAGCACATACACAAGTTACAATCATGCCAAAGGTTTAATATGACTTTTGGAAAATCGGATTGCAGGTTTGCGTTGGATGTGCGTAAAACTTAGCTTGTCTATGCTACCTTGCAAATTGTGCCTTAGGTGCGGTTTGCCTGTTAGTTCAAGTTAAGAAGTGCTCCGATGTACAGAAAAGCGAGGCTTGCTTATATACTCCTGTAACTACAGGTGCGACGTATAAGCAAGGGGACGGAACAAGCTAACTGGTGGCCTTGTGCATATGTGCAAGGTAGGTTAGGGGCAAGTCCTACTTACAGCAAGCCTATAGTCTACCGATAAACCGTAAACGGCATTGCAGATTTACGACCTAGCAATGTGATAAGTCGGCTCAAAGGGTAGACTGAAAGTAACCTTAGAAAAGTTACAGCCGTAGAGTATTGGCGTTAAAAGGGTGCGTTCCATCCTGCGTTGGAGACAGTACAACGGCTATAAATAATAGGTAAAGGTGTTCCGTCTGTAAACAGTTTGACAGTTGCAGGGGAATGGGGTGCCTTGGGTGCGTTATACCCTTGCAACCAGTCAAGTTGTTTAACTTAGGAGTTGACTTATGCACGATAAGCCGCAAGGTTATAAGAGGCAGGCTAATGCCCTGAATATCTGTAGGAATCAGGGCTTGTCTAATCTCTATCAAACGGACAAGGAAGAACCACGCCTTATTCCCGTGTGGAACAAGCGCGGGGAATGTATAGGCTTTAAGAACTCTCTTACAGGTTCTTTCATCAATCCCAACGATTTGCCTGTTGATGAAATTACAGGCTATCGTATTCTCCCCAGTATGGCAGACGTACCTTTTCTGTTTGCTGAATATGGACAAAACAAGTCCGTATCCGGTAGGCATGGCAAGCGTATCAACATACGCAAGGTGCGCACAAGCGAACGTCCACGCGCTAAGTATCGTACTACTAACGTGGGCACTGGTGAGGCTATGGATAAGCAAGACGGGTACGCTTGCGCCCTTGTGACTCTGGACAAGCCGCAAAAGGTTAGACATGTTAACCGTCATGCTAAGGTCGTCGTGCATACGGAAGACGACTACATCATGACAACAACACGGTCGTCCCGTCGTTTCCGTTGATTTATACACAAGAGGGGAAGTTTACCTTCCCTTTTTGCAATAAGGCAATGGATTTTCACGACTATAAACCTTTAAAAATATGAGGTATTACTATGAACGCTGCTATTGCTACTCCTATCACTCCGGTTACTGCTGAAATTGCTACGGCCCCCGCCAAGATTACGGACTGGACAGAGGCAGACTTCAGGGCGCAGGTCAATGTCTTTGTGAACTCGCAAAAGGAATTCGTTAATGGCGTCACTCGTTGCACGCTGTACGCTGTTCGCGCTGCCATGATGAACAGCAACAACCAGCCTCTGAACTACATTCTCGGCAATCTCTCGGAAAAGCTGCGCCCGGCGTGGACTTCGTGGCTGTTCTACTTCGCGCCCTTCGCCTTGTCCGGGGGGAAGGACGCCAGCTCTATCACGCTTGACGATGGGACAATCGTTGACCTCAAGTCGTCCATCAAGCTGGTCGCCAAGCGTTGCGACGAATTGTGCGACGCCGCTGAAATTGACAAGCTCGCCCGTGATAAGGGCGGGAATGTCAACGACCCTGCGGGCATGATGCGCTTGTGTGATTACGTTATCGGTTCCCTGCGCTCTGCCCCGCGCTTCGATACGTGGAAGCGTGAAAAGTCTACCGGACGGGGTGACAAGCCCTTGACCGAGGAAGAAGTCATGGCGAAGTACACCAGCCTTTCCAACAAGTTGAACAAGTTGTTGGAACAGGCGAAGGCGTCCGGTGTTCATGATGCCCGCAAGTTCCCCGGCATTGAAACGCCGCATGGTCTGGAGTACTACATCCAGATTTTGGAAAATGCGGATGAAAACGACATGAGCGAAGACGTGCTTAACAAGGTGCGTCTGCTCAAGGGGGAACGTCTGCCCTTCACGTCCCTGCTCAAGATGGTGTCCAACTGCGATACCACAAACCTGTCCGCTGAAGAAGAATACATCTACAATACCCTGTTGAACGCCGCCGTTGAAAAGGGTATCGAACTCTAAGCCTCATACATTCACGTCACATTGAAGCCCCGATAGGCAAGTTCTTATCGGGGCTTTTGTTGTGCCATGAATCTAACAAAGGAGTAGACAACATGGAAACTGTCTTGCGTCCTGTCTATGATAACAACACCACGCTTGATTCATTCAGGAATGCCGCCCAACTGTACGATGGTCAACTGCTGACTTTCTATGAAGCACGTTTGCTCTGCCTCTGCATAGGTGCAGACCTTCAACCGATAACGGAGTTGTAAACCATGCCAGACATCAAACAGTTTCTTTCAAGACGTTACCTGCGCCTTGTAGACAATCTGTCAGAGTCCTTTCTACTGTCACAGTCCATTACTACGGACTGGAAAACGCAACGTCTGCTCGAACTCATGGAGCAAATCACTACCTGTATCATTTACAAGGAAAGTTCACTCATTAGATGAGCATCTAAGAAACAGGCTGGACATCAGCTTGTTTCAAAGGATGCTTGTTGCATCCAGTTAAACCATAACTGTCAAGGCTACATCCTTGAAAGGAAGTGTTGCTAGATGGAAAAGGTTCGTCTCAACGCGGTGACGTGTATCCTTTGTCCTCTGTACGGCAGAACGTGCGACGGTAAACCCGAACAGCCTCTTGACGTACAGAACATTCCTACTACGGAAGAGGAGGACGTGCTTCACGAACTGCGCTTTGAGCGAGACTGTTGCTCGTTCTAGCATACATTCTTAAAAGCCCCGGAGTCTTTCGGGGCTTCCATAGGAGGTGTGCTTATGCTTAACGCTAACTATAGGGTCGCTGTCTATGGTAGTCGCCTGCATGAAAAGACAGGCCGCTATATCGGGGAATTGTGTGCCTTCAAGACATTCTACTTTAAGAAGAACATAATCAAGTGGGCAAGAGAACAAATCAACAGGCCAGATATTCATCCGACTAGTGTTAAGTTCTACTTTAAGAAAGGTAATGTCTGGGAGCTTAAACTTAAAGTGCGAGTCAAGATTCCCAAGGGCAAGAACAGAATGCGCACGCTTATATGGGAAGGTCGTAATGTTTGAAGTCATTGTCATTATGGTGTCGTCGTTTGGCCTCGGCTGTTGTTCCATGTTCCTGTTCCGTAGGTATCTGGACAGGAGGAACATCTTTCGTTCTTACTATGCACAGGGCTTGTTCCTCGTGCGTAACTGGGGGAGGCAAACATGAAGTGGTACACTAACCCAACGTTCTGGCTGTTCATCTTCTTCCTTGGCATGTGTGCCATCCTGTTGTCTGGTTGTGCCAACTGGTCGGTACGTGGACAAGCTGAGTACTCGGCAACCCAAGCCTTGATGAACTGGGCGTCGTCAATCGGCCCTCTCATTCGGTAGGATTACCAAATGTTACAACCATACCTTGACCGAATGGTTAGCAAACTGGCTACGGATTGTATGGCACAGCATGCACAACGATTCTTTTACAAGGATTGGTATGCACAGAACTACAACTACTGTTATGACCACATCATTCAGCTCAGTACCGTTCTGTCACAGCATCCGTACATCAAAGGCAGGAGGTTTTTGTGGTGGCGTATTGTAAAAAACACATTCGTGCTGGCATTCTATGCAGCACAGTCTTGCTTGCTGTCCTGCCTTCACTGGGCTATACGGAAACTGTAAAAGACTTCCGTGACCCAGAAGGACGGCTCTTTGAAGACTATCGGTACTTTCCCCCGGCACTGGTAGCCAGAGCTAAGGTGCTGTTCGATGAAGGTTACTTCATAAACACTGACCTGTACAAATTCATCAAGAAAGAGTACGGCTTTCAGGCGGCAGAGGACTTTCGCTTCTGGTGGATTCGTTCCGAACTTATTAAACATCAGGAAAGGTAACATATGAACAACAACGAAACCCAGCTGCTCAATTCCATGCTGGCACTCGCAGCTCTTTCGGCTAACATCTCTCCCGAAGAACTGAAAGAATACGTCAATGTTCTTTCCTCTGACTCCAGTAAAGTCAGGAGCGATGACAGGTTCAGCGATGCAGACATCCTTCGCAGTGCGATGGGACTGCTTCGTGTGTACCGTGACGAAAGCCTTGAAAAGATGGCTGCGTTTGAGAAGCATCCTTTCTTGAGGAAGATTACTCCTGCTATCGGTGTGCTGGAAGATTGCATGGAGTACTTCTCCAACAAGGATTAAGGATGTATACCTCAGAACAAGCAAGGCAAGCCTTCAATCTTTTGCGTGAAGCACAGGACATCAAGAAAGAACTTCAAAAGAAAAGGCAGCACATGGACGAGCAGGTGTACGTCAAGTCTCTTGTATCTTTGGATGATACTATAGCTTGCTGCGCTCGCGTCATTCATAAACATCTACATGTAACATCGCAGGACATACTGCGCATGTGTAAGGAGGCAAAAGATGCTTTCTCTTCGGGACTTCAACGAACTGCTGTACCTCTGGTCGTTCTTCGCAATGGAAGCAAGATACTGCTACCGCTTCGAGGAAAAGGACGGAAAGAAAATCTTGACGAACATTGATCATAAGCGCACCAGACAGTGCCATATGAGGGCGCACGCAGTTGAGGCTGCGCTCAAGTGTCTCATTGCAAAATACCCTGCCCCCATACTGTATACGTTTGTGCATCCGCAAATCACCGCGTATCAGAGTGCGTACTACATGCGTGACACGACAGAGCCTGAATAACTCAGGCGTCATATACATAAGGACTTCAACATGGAGGTAGACTACAAAGCTATCTTTGATTACATGCTCAGGTCTGGGCTCTGTGCTGAGTCCGACCGACCGCAGGCTATGGAACTTGTGGAAGACTGGCTTAACATCTACAAAGAAACAAATGAACAACAAGGAGATACATTTTATGGGAACACCTGTTGGTTCTGCTATTCTTGACAACGAGATTGTCAAGTTCTTTGAGGAACTGATTGAGTTCTACGGGCATGGTAGTCCGCAGGCTCGCATCATTGAGCGTGTCAAGCGCAGGCTGGAACTCGTACCTGTTGGTGATAAGTACGAACGCCTGTGCCCCACGTGCAAATGTCCTGCGTGTGGCAAGACCAGATCGCAAGCCGCTGCCATCGCTCGTGAACGTCAACGCCGGGGTAAATCCAAGTACGCTGAGCGTAAGTACCCCGGCATGGGGATGGAACTGTCGCAACCTGACGACGACATCCCGGTAAGGTCTGTCGGCTTCTCTGTCCTCGACATCGGAAAGGCTGAAGCTGATGCCGTAGCCTACGTCATGGGCATCACCCCTTCCAAGCTGGGCAAGTAGCACCTGCTACTGTACCATATACACAATGAACTGCAACCATCAAACATTAGGAGTACTTACTATGTCCATGCGCAACATCTTCAAGATTGTCCTTGATTCCAACGCTGAAGCTGGCAAGCTCGTGACCGCTCGCATCGCAGGCAAGGCTGCGAAGGAAGCCCTCTTCGCCAACCCCACCGTGTTGCAGGGTGTGCTCACGTCCTCCGCTGTGCTGACCGCTGCGTCCCTCGCTGACCCGGACACCGCTCATGGCAAAGCTCTGCACTACCTCGGCCTCGGCATGACGATGGACTCCGCCGATGAACTCCTGCGTGTGTGCGACGAGGCGGGTGTGTTCCAGATGAGGGGCACCGCCGAAGACAGCGCGACGGCTGACATGCAGGCCGTGGTTTCCCAGACCTTTGACTCCAAGCCTTTCCTTCAGATGCTCGGTGTTCTGCCCAAGTCTGACGGCACCAAGGAAACCAAGCCCCGGTTCTCCACGCAGGCCAAGCCCGCTGGTGTCACTGCCAACGCCATCGAGAATCCCAACAAGGCCGAAGCCAAGGAAGAAGTCACCGCTGAACCCGTGTCTGTGAAGGTCGGCCCCGAAGTGGCTACGCCTGTTCTCCTGCCCACCAAGGACGGCAAGGATGCCAAGACCGAGAAGCCTGTGCTGCGCTGCGCCTTTGAAGGTTGCGGCAGTGTCCTTCGCAAGGTGGCTGAACAGAAGCCCTTCCACCTGCCCACCGACAAGGACACGCAGAAGTACATCACCGATGACGAGCGCAAGCTGGAAGGCAGCTACCTCTGCAAGTTCCACCGTGACGTGGTGACCAAGGCCATCCAGAAGCGGAAGAACGATGACCGCATGAACAAGGTGCGGGAACAGCGTCTGGCTGAAGCCACTGATGAGCTGACCAACGTGGAAGCTGAACTGCGTGAAGGTGAAAAGGCCCTCGCTGCCAGCGAAAAGACCATCAACAAGATCACCGACCCCATCATCAAGTCCGGCGCCGAGAAGGCCGTGGAAGAAAAGCGCAACAGCATCCAGAACCTGCGCAAGCGCAGCATCGCCCTGCAGAACAAGTGCAAGCAGATCTCCGAAGAGATCGCTAAGGCCAGCAAGTAACACACTGAAACTCACGGAGGTATGTAGTACATGAACAAAGACAATGAGATCATTCTCGACATGGAAGCGGCACATGAGCCGGTTGGTTTCGGTGCCAAGGTCATCGGCATTGCCAAGAGCGTGACCAGTTCTCCCACCATGCACCGGCAGATCGACAAGACCAAGGAAGCTGGTGTGGTTATCACCAAGCTCGCCGCTGGTCGTCTGGTTCTGAACAACGTGACCGACGTGATTGCGTCCGGCCTGCCTTGGGGCATGGGCGGGTTCATCAAGTCCAACCCGTTGAATGAGGCTCTGTTCAAGTTCAGCTTGGCTCAGGCTCTGTCCATCATGGGCGGTGCGTTTGTCTCGAACGTAGGTGAAGACGATCCGAAAGCCAAGTACTTCCTGACGGCCATCGACGCGGCCACGCTTGCGTCTGTCGACGCTCTGCGTGAAGCCTCCGGCATTGAAGAGTTCATCATGTCCAAGATTCTGACCAAGGATGTGATGGACAAGATCAAACCTCTCGTCAACACCCATCCCATGTAACCCATAACAAGCAGGGCCGGGGGTAACTCGGCCTTGTTTGGAACTAGGTTGCAAGTGAAAGGAGTAAGGCAGACACTGTCGTGTACATGAGAGCAAGCGCAACTGGTAGGTTGCAGCCTCCGCACAAGGTACGCTCCACCGAACGTGTAGACTTAGGGTGGCTAATGAATTGTTGGTTAGGTAAACGCTTTGCAAACTTGTGTATCAGAGTGAGGTATAGAATCCTCGATGGCTGCTGATACTGTGCTCAATGTCGGCACATCAAAGCAAACTACGGATACACAACTTGTGTTTTGGGTCGAACACAGAGCTAGTGGATGACGCAAGTAACATGAGTACCGGCTAGCCATGCCGCGAAGTTGTTACTGAATATGGCAGGTAAGATAATCTAGCAATGTGCATCATGTCCTTCATAAGATCAACTTACTGACTACAAGGAGCCAGTCATGTTTGATATACTAGGAGAACTCATGGTGTCCAGCCCTGCAGTGCGACAAGTCTATCTGCATGGTGGTGCACTGGTGGTTGGCGTGGGACTGTGTGCTTTTACTCTGGCACGGTATAGAGAGTACAAGTATTGCAGACACGTGTTGACGGAGGAACTTAACAAGCTGTACTCGATGGGTATCATCATGAGAACCGTTGCGTTCACATGTGAAACCAGCTTGGTGATGGCTGATCTCATCGAAGCTATGGCTACAACTAGGAGTAGATGGTATGTCTTACACCTCGTTGTTCGGTCACTGCGAAGAACCCCCGTAAAAGAAATGCTGCTGGATGCCTTGCACGCAAACAAGGTACAACCTCTGACTGGACTTAAGAGGCTCAAGGCCCTGTTTACGTCAGCGTTCTAGCTTCATATCTTTAACATCTACTCGGGCTGGGGTTGGCTGCTCTCTGCTAACCTCAGTCCGTTTACGTATAAGGAGAAAGGTTATGCCTACATATCAAGACAAGATGAACTACTGGTCACAGAAAGATCCCTATGCTCCTCCTCGATTCCTTCCGAAGAAGTCACCTCAACTCACCGAAGAAGAGGTGGAAGAATGGAAGCTGAAGAACGCAGGTAACTTTATCACCTGCCCTAAGTCTGGCACCCGTCTCTTGAGAAGCAACTGTGGCAAACTGCTGATGTGTTATCAGCAAGGGACATGCTATCATGTGGACTACACCAACTTCGACAAGAACCTGCAACGAAAAGCATACGACTTCAATGGGTAACAGGGTTGAAGTGTGATAGGTGTAGAGTCAGGGATGTTCCTTGCCTCTTTCCTGTCACACTTTAACAAAGGAGAAACTTATGTTTCGTTTCCTGAAACCCCTTGTGTATGCGGTCATTGCCACGGTCGCCGGTTCCTTCGCCTACAAGGAAGGGAAGCAGGCTCTGTTCCCCGCTCCGGCCTCCGACCAGACCATCGACACCAAGCCGGCGGAAGACAAGAAGGACTAGTCTCCTTCTTTAAACCTTAACTTGGAGAGGTTGTCATGAGTGTTGATCAGGATGCGTTAGACATCCTATGTGAAGTCTTCGATGATAGGATCGAGGATGTCATGTCTTCCCGTGACAACCTCTCCTACACTCTGTACGATGATGAAGGCTATCCAGTCGGTGCTGCTATCTATGATGTGTATGTGAAGGATGAACCATTACCTTTTGTATACATAGCATGGCTTGGGGTGCGCTACCGTGGTGTCGGTATTGGTGGGCAGATACTTAGACACTTGCATCAGCAGTTTCCAACGTACTGGATTTCACTTTCCTGTAGGAAAGCTAACACAGAAGCCCTTGCTTTTTATAAGCATCTTGGTTATGATATTACTGGAGACTTGCCGGGATGCCCTGACTTCTATCATCTCCAGCGTAAACCAGAAGAGGAGTTCACAACATGAGTGGTGATCAGAACAACAACAACCAGAACCAGCAGAAGCAGAAGGGTGGCAACCAGAACGGCCCGAAAGAAGGCATCACCATTGCCACCTCGGTCAACCCTTCGCAGTCCGGTACCCTTGGCCAGCAGGTTCAGGGTGCCATCGTCACCGGCATTGGCGGTGCCATCGCTGCGTTGGCTTGCGCCGGTGTGCAGAAAGGGTTCGACTGGATTGTTGGCAAGTGGACTGGTCGCAATGTTCGCCCCGTCTTCAACGTGACTCCCACCGGCCCCACCACTGGTGGCTCCGGCAACATCATGCAGGAACTGCACACTGTTGCGGGAAACAATCCCGATGAAGCGAAGCGTGCCATCCAGTCCGTGGCCAAACGTCTCGGTATGCAGATCGGCCAGCCTGCCCCTGCTCCCGTGACTGTTGACGCTGGTGTGGTGGAGATGACTCCTCCCACTCCGGCCCCTGCTCCCACCGCTGCTGATGTGGTTCCCAGTGATGCTGCCCTCAAGGTGGAAACCAAGCAGCCCAAGCCTCAGCAGCAGAACAACAAGGGCGGTAAGAAATGATTACCCGTATCGCTGGGTTTCTGTTCTATACCTTGATGACTGGCCTGTGCGCCATCACCACTGTTGGTTATGCCAACGATGCGGTTAAGGCCCTTGACAAAAAGAACTAACCTCTAGCACATGGCAGGACTCATGCATACTAGGTGCAACTAACGAAGTATCATGGGGTCTTGTGTAGAGACAGCACCTCCACATAAGGTTGTCTTGTGTGGGTTGTGTGAGTCCTGCTATGCATCTAGGGATTAGATCAATGTGCTATTCACCTAGCGTTGCCGACGCAGTACAGTCATGTTTACCAAGTCTAAGCGTATACTTGTGACCATGACCTTTGGTACTCATCACGTTTCAACTCACGAGGTTTCTCATATGTGTAACTGCACTTCCTGCTTCTGCTCCATGTCTTCCTCCATCGTCATGCCCGCCCCTGTTCGTCCTTCTGTCAAGCGTGGAGCTCTGCTCCGTGCTGTCAGCGGCGAGAAGGTCGGTGACTTGTACATGCTGGTGCGTGAAGCGACTGGTGTGTTCGCCAAGGACGCCGCCGGTAACAACATCGGTGCCCCGAAGAATCTCTTCAACCTCGTCAACCTGACGAACGAAGGGAAGACTCGTGTGTCTCGGCCCCAACGCAAGCTGGTCTGGGGACATGACGAAGTACCGATGGATGTGATCGAGCAGCACTTTGGTTTCCAGCTGGTTCCTGTTGCTGACAACATCAGCAAGATCGAACCTCTGCTCAAGGGCGTAGGCATGAACCTTCACGCTGCCAAGATTCGTGAAGAACAGTCTGCCTTGATGCACCGCCTGTTCTAATCTTTAAACCTGCTGGCCCATGTGTACTCTTCTATGATGGTAGCTGTCTCTGTGTGAGACAAAGTCCTAACGAACATAGTGCACATGGGCTGGCCTCTTCGGAGGTTTGTATGTCCATTGATCTGAGTAAGCAATGGCCATCTCTTCTGTCTTATTATGTAGGCTTTCCTGCTGATGGAGCTGGTACCTACATCGAGAACATCTACAAACTGAGCAAGCAGACCAAGGCTAATCTGGCTGCTAAGCTCGGGCTTCCTGACACGCTGACTGTCGAGGAAGAAGTAACGGTTGATTTGAATGAACGCTTTGCGTTCTCTTATCAGCTTGTCTGCATGGTCATGCCTAAAGATAAGCAGCCTACGTTTGACGAGTTCATTACGAACAGAACGGCTAACCAAATGAAGCTGTCCAAACGTATCTTATCTTATGCCAAGACCAACAGCAACGTGACCGCGAAGATTCTTCTTAGCGGATTATATTCCAGCTCCTTCCGCTCTAAGCTGAACAAAGAACTGCCGAAGGTACCTGATGCCAAATCCTTTGTCAGTAACTCTGACTGTGCTGAGGCAGTTGTGATCACGCAGGACTACGAATACTACTCCGCCATCATTCAGAACATCTACTCTGAGATTGCGTCGATCAAGAAAGCGACGTATGGTTTCAGCATGGATATGTTCACGATGCTGTCGGCTGGTAGTAGCAGCAGCTTCTCATCGTGTTTTACGGTTGGAAGGTTCAACAGTAAGGGGCCGCTTGACATCGCTCTCTGCCCCTTGACTGGTGTAATCTACAACCGCCAAGGAAAGAACATCACTGGCAGAGCTTGGGTTGTCTTTGACAAAGACTTCAACAAGTTTATCGTCATGAAGTCTTATGGCTTTATCGACGACGCCATCATCAAGAAGGTGTGTGGTTGGTTGTGTGCCCTGCTTGACGATAAAGCAGACTGGTCATACACAAATGGAAACAGTGAAGATGTCTATCTTTCACTCGACTACAGACCAGAAGGATGGTACATTGACCCTGTTCGTATGTTCTTCTTCTCTTCAACGTCTGACAAGATCAGGAACATTGATGTGCGAGGGTGCGTAGAAGCACCTTGTTTGTTGTGCGGTAAGTATCATACCACATCAACAATCATTTGCAGTGACTGCAAAGAAACAAAGCTGACCAACTGCAAGAGGTGTGGCAAGCGGATGCTTAAAACGGACAGCAACAAGCTGTACCCAATGTGTAATAACTGTGTGGAGAAGGTCACATTCTGTCCTGTCTGTGGTTCGATGATGCGGGAAGGCAAAGCATGTCCCAAGTGTGCATGGAATAACATGTGCGCTATCTGCGGCACCAAGTCTGACAAGAAGCTACAGTGGATTGAAGACATCCCTGTATGTGAACACTGCATCAGTATCTTGCACAAGACTACCTGCGAATGTTGTGGTTCTCACGGCTTGATGTATCCTTATCGTGGCCATGCTTTGTGCAACAACTGTTACCAGCAGTTGTCTTCTCTGCCTTCGTCAACAATCAGTAAAGCACAGGTTCACATCAAGGCCAGCATCTTGCAGAACTTTATAACCAGCAATCCTGATCTCAAGATTAGCTGGAACGTCAGCGAAGGAGATGCTAATGAGCATTGAGAGACTCAAGACAATCCTTCGCATGACGGATGCGGAGGTAATACAGAACATCGTTGGTACTCTGACGAGTTCCGACTCTGGGTACGAAGTATACACTGACGACGAGAACTTCGTCTTCGGTATTCCTACAACTGATACCATATGTCCTGTGCTTTTGCAGGCGCATGTGGATACAAGACGACACGCCTCGGTGGATGAACCCCTCATCTTGTGCACCGAGTACGGAGTCATTACAAATGCCAACGGTATCCTCGGCGGTGATGACCGCTGTGGTGTTGCTGGTATTCTGGACATCATTGAACGCCATACCAGTAAACCATTCGTTCTCTTCACAAACTATGAAGAAACGGGTGGCAAAGGCATGAAAGCTTTCCTCAAGACTGGCTACCTCGACAAGTTCGTCGACCATATTTATTGTGTCATTGCCCTTGACCGAAGGGGACACAATGAGTATGTATACTATAGCCCCACGTTACCGAGCAAGCTGACGTACTTCCTCGCCAAGCTCGGTTACTATGAGGCCAATGGTTCTTACTCTGACTGCTATGATCTTTGGATGAAGCATGACATCGCTCATGTCAATCTGTCATGCGGTTATGGTCGGCAACACACAGCCGATGAATTTATCTTGGCTGAAAGCTACGTGTCTTCCATCCTTCGCGCTGATCGTTTGATGCAAATGATTGACGAACCCTTCCGTGTAAAGGAACGCTTCACGTACCGAAGCGGACACGGGTACTCGTCTATCGCTTACCCTATCCCCAAACCTGCTGACAATGCTGGTCAGGGAACTGCTGCTCTTGAAATAGTGGGCAGTGAAGAGCTTGCATCTGACGATGGCCCTGAATATGTTCAAGGAACTCATATCCATTCCCCTGTTCACATGCCTCCTGAAGCGGTGTACGCATACTCTGCGGCACCGAAATGCTTCGTGTGTGCGCGAGACGACAGACCGATGGAGTATGATACCAAGAACAGTTTCTTCATCTGTGAAACGTGCAAGAAACAAATCATGAAACACTTTGACACAGTGACAGTCCCCAACGCTATGGCGTACTACGACATGCTTGAGGAGTCACGGGCCAAGAGCCGAGAGGCTAACAGGAATTTGAACAAGGCCAAGCTCAAGGCTAAGAGTTCTCTTCCTGTGTGTCCCGGATGTGGTGATAATCACCATGTCATCTGGTCAAGGAAGGACATAGGATTTGTGTGCACGTCTTGCTTTGAGTACCCTTCTACCGATGGATACAACGGTAAGTTCTGGGTACGAGGAGACAAGAAGTTCTTTGTGAAGACTGTGAATGGCAAGCAAATGGTACTGGTGACAGATCTTAAGGGTGAACACCTTCTGTCAAGTGAAGAGCTGTTGAAGAGCAGTAAGCTTCACCAGTGCGCTGTCTGCCATGAGCCTCACATCTCCTGCTCTTGTGAAACCATAGGCAAGACGAGAAAGGTGAACGTATATGTTTGCCCCTCTTGCAAACAAGAAGCCTTGGATACACTTCTCAATGACAACCTCCCTCCGTGGGACTTGGACTAGGAGGATTACAACATGATCGTACCACGTCGTCCTGAGATTTGCAATCCTTCTGTTCCCGGATGTGAACTCAAACTTCCCTTGTACACGGAAGAAGAACAGGAGCGTATTGAAAACATGATCGACTTCCCCTGTGAATATACCGCAGACGATTTTCGTTCTACGCTTGACCTCTGCTTCAAGCGTAGCACGGAAGCGGAAGCTTTCATCCGTTCCCTGCACGACTACACCCTTCGTCTGAAAGGGGTGTGGCATAGATGGTTGGGTGCTCTTCGCCCTGCCATAAAAAGGAGTTAGTATGTTTAAGAAATGCATCAGTGCTATTGTGGAAGCTCTTGTCAAGGTGGGTCTGAGCGTCTGCGCCGTGCTCAGCATTCCGTTCCTCTGCCTTGCTGGTGTCTTCATGGACAAGGACGAAGACGGAACCATTCGCATCAAACTCTAAGCACGAGGTGCTTATGCGTAATCGTATCAAGCAGTTCTTTGGCTGGTTGTTCAAAGGTATCAAAGCCCTGTGGCAGATCGGTTGGAAGAAGATCATGGACTTCGTCACCAACATAGAAGCTGCCAATGAACTACTTGACAAACTGGAAAAGAATGATTACGTAATCATTCCTGAAAAGATGTCAAGGGTTCACAAAGCTGTCTCTCTTGTGTCTGGATGTTGTCACAGTTTCTTTAACAGATTCCTTAAGAGGACTGACAAAGAACACAAGCTGCTTGACATTGACATCCCTAAGAACTGGATGCGAGGGAAGAGAAGACGTTTAAGCGACGTTGAGCGGCTTGCTCTCTAGGAGAGGTTTTAAGCCTCGTTTACTATGAGGATGACCTATGAGTCATCTTTTAAATAAACGTGTCTTAGAATCAATCCTCGTGCGTTTAAACGGTATATGAACCATAACCGAGGGACGTAGAAATGTAATGCAAACAGAACACCAACAACAGTCCAGACATACTATGTGTCTCTGACGTAAAGGCAAGACATGAACTCATGCTTAGAGGCATGGTTGTATCAGCTTGTAACCATAACAGAGATGCAAGAGTATGACTGTTAGGCGAGAGGAGCTTGAGAAGTTCCTTGATTACGATGCACCTATGGATGTGCCAGTAAGACAAGCCTACTGTCCTTTCTGTGAACAACACAGGAAGAATGATAGTGCACACTGCTTCGTCATTACTCGCAAACGAAACGGGTTCAGTATGTGGTGTCATAGGTGCCACACTAAATACTGGTACCCAATTAAAAGCCCATCATCTAGCGCGATCTTAAGTGAATTGCATCGAAGAGCAGTGGGCAACAAAGACAATGCCAGTGTCGTAACGAAGAAAGTCACTCTCCCGTCAGACTTTACAGCTGACATTCCCGCGTCAGGTTTGCTGTGGTTACGTACCTACGGCGTCAATGAGGATGAGATACGCCGGTACCATTTTGGGTACAGCCCCAGACTAGATAGGTTAATCCTTCCTGTGTTCCGGGATGGAGAGCTGGTCTTTTGGCAGGGCCGCAACCTTTCTTCAGACACATCCAGACCTAAGTACATGAACGTGAGATCACAAAGGTCAGATATCGTTCTGTTTGTAAATAACCAAACATCGAAGGTCGTACTCGTCGAGGATATTCTTTCATGCCTCGCAGTAGCTAGGGCCGGTGTGAGTGCTGTTGCTCTACTTGGAAGCTACGTGAAGATGGATCTTTTACGTGATGTTCTGGCGGACGCAGATATAGCTTGTATAAAGGTCTGGCTTGATCCCGACAAAAGGCAAGAGGCATGTAAGTACGCAAAGCAATTGCGTGCACTTGGTTACAGTGCAAGTCCAATTGTACTAGCACACCAAGATCCTAAGTGTTATAAACCCGAAGAAGTCCAACGCTTCATAGGAGGTGCGACATGTTCGGATTCGGAAAGAAAACCTACGATGGGCCTACGTGGAAAGACGTGTCTATCGGTGTGACCATCGGTAAGAAAACCATGAGCATCTTCGAGATCATTCGTAAGTTGTTCTGGAATGTGATCAACATCATCAGCAACGCCCGATCTATCTGGCGTACTTTGTGCAAGGCGGTTAAGGAGGTGTGTCATGCTTAGCTTCAACGATAAGGCTGTCTCCTTCGTACAGTCTTCTTCCTCCTCTGGCTACGACATACAGCGCAGCCTGTCTCGCAAGCGTAACCAGCTGTCGAACTTCTATGACATGGAGCTGGCTATGTGTGACTCGTGTGGCACGCTTTTTGCAGACAAGCTCAAGTCGATGCCGTGCCCTAAGTGTGGCAGCACTAACGGCAGGAGTTATTCGTACAACACTACGAGTCTTGGCTATCTTGATAACATCAGGATGAACTCGTTCACATACGCTATGGCTGCCTAATAAATATGCAGACAGGTACTTGACAAGCAGGTATTTGATCTTATACCTATAGTACTATAGGTTACTTAACAGGTAAACCTAAAAATAAAACCTTTAGGTTAATATATTAAGTATCTTAATAAGTATCCTTGACTTTACTTAATTAAGTATTATAATATATCTTAGCCGTTACTTAACCTTACTTAAGTATATTATCTTAAATAACCTACTACGTAAATACCTTAATAAGTATAATATCCTAAGACTAAACCTAACTCTTAATTCATAAGTACTATAGGTAACTAATGCTTTGAACATTAAGACTATATTATTTCTGAATTAGAAGGTTGACCTTAACTCTTGAACAAGCAAGGCATTATGAACATTGAGGAAATCTCCCTTGTTTTGTTCTTGTTAAGCAAAGAAAACTTTGACAAGTATTTTAAATTCATCTTTGAGTTGAACCTTGAACTTGAAACTAAGAACTTTCTGAAAACAATTCAGGAATATTTCTCTGAATATCCTGATAAAGAAGTCCTTAGTGTTGAAGAATTACTTGTTTTCTTTTCAGTGAAGCACCCTATCCTGAAGAAGAGAACATCTTATTCTGCTTACCTTGAGCGTTTAGGTTCAACTGAGATTGATAATAAAGTACTTGAAGAAAACTTAAACCACTTCCTTGAGAAATATTTTGCAAGTGAGATGGTATTTAAGTTGACTGAAGTTCTTGACGGTGATTCATACTCTGTCCTTGACGAAGTACAGGAGATGTTAGCCGAGTTCAATGAACGCAAAGTGAAGCTTAACAAAGATGAAGACCAACTATTTGTAAAGTCTAACTTGACTGAACTCTTACAAGAAGAAGTACATGAAGCTGGATTACGATGGCGCTTGTCCTGCCTGAACGAAAGCATCGGAGAACTAAGAGGTGGTAGCCTTGGTCACGTATTTGCTAGAGTTGATACAGGTAAGACATCGTTTATTGTATCAGAAGTTTCTAACTTTGCATCACAGTTAAAGGATGATGAGGTTATACTTTGGTGTAACAACGAAGAGAAAGGCAAGCGTGTTCTCTTTCGTATCTATCAGTCAGTGCTTAAGTGCAACAAGACTGATCTCATAAACTATCCTACTGATGCAGAAGAAGAGTTCACCAAATTAGGTGGGCACAAAATAAAAATCTATGACCAAGCTATCATCACCGTTGAAGATATTGAACAGTTGATGAAGACATACAACGTGCGTCTCTTGGTTATTGACCAAGGTGACAAGGTTCGTTTCTCTGGTGACAGAGATATGTCAACTGTCGATAGACTTAAAGCTGTGTACGGTAAGTTCCGTGAACTCGCTAAGTCATACGACTGTGATGTTATTGCTGTTGGTCAGGCGTCAGCTTCAGCCGAAGGGTTAAAATGGTTGAAGACTTCTGACATGGACAACAGCAAGACCGGTAAGCCCGGTGAGCTTGACTATGCAATTGGGATAGGAAAATCATTTGATGATGTTGACAATCCTGTTTGCAGTATTAGATATATATCTCTGTGTAAGAACAAGATGAATGAAGGTAAGCACGGCAGATATGAAGTAGTGTTCAACGCTTCATGTGCCCTGTATACTGACAAGGCATCAGGTAGCTTCTCCGAAGTGTCGAAGTCCGACGACCAGTCTCCCCAAGGTTCTGGCTCACCTGAGATCAAGTCCACCTTCAAGTCACTCTTGTCTGAGATATATGGGAACCCTAACATGGAACAGAAGTAAACATGTCCGTATTCACTAACAAGGTTATTGCTCAGGCTGATATCGCCCTTGAAGAATTTGTTGCTAAGCTGGAACAGGAAACTGGTCTTGCTCTGCGCGATCTCTCCCTCGTCGATATGTTGACTGCGCTTAAAGACTATACGAAAACTGCGGCAGCAGCTAACGTAGCCCCGATGTCTCTCTCGCTTGATGAGCCTACCGTGACGACCGAAGCTAAGTCGAGTAAGTAGTATGTCTTACTGTACCATCGACATCGAATGTTCTAAAGCACCGAAGCATATGCCTTGGACAATAGGCTCGTATCTGTGCTCTGTTGGAATCGAACGCCAAGATGGTACCTCAACTGTGTGGTTCTTCAATCCGAATGATAGACCACATGAAGAACTTCTTGCTGAAATCCAACAAGAGATTGACAGCGTTGACTTCTTGATTGGACACAACATTAAGTTCGACTTGAACTGGTTGAAGTGGATTGGTTTGAATGTCAAGGACAAGCCAGTCTGGTGTACGATGGTAGCTGACTATCTCATAAATGGCCAGCGCAAACTTGAGTACAGTTTGAATGCTGTTGCCAAACGCTATGGCTTAGGGCATAAGCTCGATGCTATGGCTATGTATTGGCAAGCTGGATACGAGACGGATGAGATTCCGTTGGAGATTCATGAAGACTATCTCAAGCAGGACGTACATCTTACACATGACGTGTTCAAGAAACAACTCCCGCTCATTGAGCGTGCAAGCCTTGGCAAGATAACGGAACTTTCTTTCCGTCTAACCCAGATCCTTTCTGACATGGAAGTATCTGGTGCAGCCTTCGACAAAGAAGAAGCTATTGCTTACTGTAACCAAACGCGTGAACAGGTTAAAGCAATGGACAAGACGCTGGTCGATCTGGCTGGTATTGACTTTACTCCCTCCTCTGCTTCACAACTCAGTGCTGTTTTATTTGGTGGTTCTTGGAAGAAAGAAGTTCCTGAACTTGTAGCTCGTCAGCTAAAGAGCGGTAAGTTTAAGATCACCACACGCAAGACTAAGATTGAGATTCCTATCAAGGGACTTGGCTTTAAAGTTCCAGATGGCTGCTTGTCTAAGAAGACCGGCTTGCCATCAACTGATAAGAACACACTTGATTTGTTAAAGTCTCGTGACAAACGCTCTGAGTCCTTCCTTCAAACACTACGAGATCAGAAGAAACTGATGAAAGTAGTGTCCTCAATTGCTGGTTCTAAAGAAGAGAAAGAGGCAGGATTGATTGCTGTCATCGGTAAAGACGACAGGCTTCATCCTTCCTTTAACCAGTGCATCACACGTACAGGTAGACTCTCCTCTTCCAACCCTAAGTACCCATTGGGGTTGTAAAACTGGGTGAACTCATGGAAACCCTAACAGAGATTGCTGAGGGCAATCATGAGCCAAGCTTCAGTGCATGAACAAGCATACCATCTTTTAATCAACACATCATTTACATATCAGCAAATTGCTGATGAACTAAAGACTAGTGCTAAAGTTATATGGCGAGTAGCTAAGAATAGACTTTCAGAAGAAGAAAGAAAAGCACGCAAATCCAAGAACTATAGACGAGCGCAGCTTGGCAAGTTAAACACTATGTATAACAGGAAAGGAAAGAACAGTCCTTTTTATACAGGTGGTATTACAATAGACAATGACGGTTATGCTTTAGTCTATAAGCCGCGCTGGTTTTTAGGAACACGTGGAAACTCTAGCAAAGTTTTTGTACATCACGTTGTTGTCTGTAAAAGATATGGTATAACAAAGATTCCCAAAGGGACGCACGTTCATCATGTTAATGGCGATAAATTGTGCAACAAGATTTGGAATCTAGCTTTGTTAAAGTCTAGTCAGCACAGACGTGTTCATGCAATACTGAAGAAGGTGCAGAGACTAAGTGCCTATGAAGACATAGGACAGCGCCCAGCTTGGGTAGACTTACTCTTTAGGTACTGTCTACTCTTGATGATATAGTCCAATTACCACAGTAATGTGGGAAGTATGCTTAGCTGATCGGCATACAAAATTTGAGAATGGGCAGAACTTTCCCCGTAATGGTACCAGCCCCATCAAAACATTCTTTAAAAGCAAACAAGGGGTTATTATAAATCTTGACTTAGCTCAGATTGAATGGCGCATAGCCGCTGAGTTGAGTAGAGATCCTGTCATGCTTCATGAATTGGATACAGGTCTGGACATTCATGCTGACAATGCTATCCGATTCTTTGATGCTGGCCAGTATGAACGTGGCTCGAAAGAGTTTAAGAAAGTTCGTACAGCTGCTAAGACAATGTCCTTTCGTCTTCTCTATGGTGGTTCCGCTGAAGGTTTCTATCGAGACCAGCGTATGCCTGACTATAGCTTAAAGAGATGGAGAGAGATTGTTAACGCATTCTATGCAAAGTATCAAGGCTTGAAGCGTTGGCAAGACGAGAACGCACAGATTGCAGCCGCACGTGGATACTTACGTAATCCTTCTGGACGTGTGCTTACGTTCGATGAAGAAGTACGTAATGGTATTGAATCCGTTGATGTTAAGCAGGTAAAGAACTATCCTGTTCAGTCTGCCTCATCTGACATTATGTATCTAGGTATGGTTAAGTTCATAGAACGAGTAGCAGAACTTGGTCTCAAGGCTAACTTGATTCTTCAAGTTCATGACTCGATGGTATGGGATTGTCCTGTAGAAGAAGCAGAGACCCTGTGCCGTGAAGGTATCAAGCTGTTCCGTAGTTTACCTCAACTTGCTAAAGAATACTTTGGTTGGGATATTGTGGTACCCTTGACAGGAGACTGTGAAGTAGGGTATGACTATGGTAATACGAAGGAGATCAAGGAAGAAGAGATGGATAAGATCTTCGCAGATCTTCCTGCCTTCCTCTCTTGACAAATCTTCTTTCGTGTTTATCTTTCTTTTATACGCGCGTGAAAACATAGGAAAAGTCCATGTGGTTTATTTTTGATAGCATCGAACTGAAACATGATCTGGTGTCAAGGGCTGGTCGTACCTTTACTGGTTACGTACTCAAAGGAGAACGTAAGGGATATGATAAAGATCCCAACACTCCTTATGAAAAGATTCTCTTTGAGAACACTGCTACCACAGTAATCGAGAAGGGTATCGAACGTCCTAACTGTTCTATTGTACAGTTCTTCCAGAAGGCATGTTCTCCGGGTGACATTGTCATCATGAAGTTCGTTCGCAGAGGTGGTAATATGTGGGACATTGCTTCCGTTGAAAAGCTCGGTGAGAGCAGAGATCTTCCCACATATGAACCGTTGACAGAAGAGCAAGAAAAAGCTCTCAAGTCGCAAGGCGTTGAAGGTAGCGAGGCCGCGTTGGCTGCTACCGGTGGAACTCCTGCTTGGGTAAGATAAGTTAGCTTAACTCAAAAGAGGCCAGTCTATTGATGTGAATATGTAACTTGACAACATATACATCATATACTGGCCTTTTCTTTTTAGGAGTGTTATGTACACAAACAAGTATCGTCTGCCCAAAGCATTTGAGGACGCCCTTCAACCTCAACCTTATGACCCTGTTGGTGCATCAGACTACAGTGCCACGTCACTGATTGATAGTCCACGTTATGTGCAGCTCTACAAGAGACACAAGCATGAGATTGTCGAAGACCTGATGGATCAATGGTATGTCTGGAGAGGTAACGCAGTACACCATGAGATGGAATCAGCTCTTTCAAAGAATCCAAAGTATCTGGTCGAACGTAAAGTCACACGCTTTGACAAGCCTGATGGAGGCGATGAGTCAACATACAGACGGGTCGTCGCAAAGTTTGACTTGTATGATAAAGAGACACAAACTCTTTCCGACTGGAAAACTTGCTCCGCGTATATGCACGGAAGCACTGGTAAGAAAGAATGGATTGACCAGCTCAACATCAATGCGTATTTCCTTGAGAAGGAGGGGTATCCTGTAAAGGATGTTGCCATCAACGCCATCTATATGGATTGGAGACCTCAATCTGGACGGTACAAAGATGACAAGTATCCCGACTTACCTTTCAACGAATTCAGGTTCCGCGTGCTGCCTCTTGAAGAGCGCGAGTCCTACTACAAGGAACGCCTTCGTCTACACGTGGAGGCCGAATCCTGTAGCGATGACATGCTGCCAGTATGCACTCCGGACGAATGCTGGGAGAAGCCTGCTAAGTATGCCGTTTACAAGGTAGGAGCAGCGAAGGCCACAAAACTTTGTGACACTCGTGAAGAAGCAGATGAGTACATTCGCCACAAGAGACTTGGCTCTGAGTACAAAGTTGAGTTTCGACCGGGCGAACGTACTCGCTGCGAGAAGTACTGTCCTGTGAAACAGTGGTGCAACCAGTATAAAAGCTGGAAAGAATCACAGAACAAAGGAAGTGAGTAATGGATGTAGTTCCTTGCACATGCACATATGACTGTGAGTACATACAGCTTCCTGATGTACAAAACTTAACCGACGAAGAGTTTTATAAGATACGTGGCTTTGCATGGAGAGCCGTTGGTGTATCTTATGTGCATCTTCTTACCAACTTTAGGAATGAAAAGTACAGCATTGAACTCACCGGTGATGAGGGCTGTTCAGTAGCAGAAGTAGGTGAATATCTTGTCTACAACAAGAACTTGAGACGGGTTGACATCCTGACTCCTGAACAGTTCCAACAGTGTTGCGCTGTTAAGGAGGACAAAGATGCTCAAGGTAAAGTATAATCCTGACTGGCATGATGACCCAAAGATCAGGTGTGCTATACAATATAGCGATGAGCAGTTCTCTGAACTGTCTAAGGTCTGGGCTGAACGAGGCTTCGAACTTCTTGTGCATAAACAGGAAGTAGATCCTCTGATTGATATCATTCAGAGAGGAGAAGATGACCGCATCGTAGACGCCATGACGATTGGTGTCGGAGAGTGGTTCCTGTTCGACCCTGAATACAAGGACGAATGGTTCATTGCTACGGACATGGAGTTCACAGCAGCGTTTGTTGCTGTAGAGGAGGAGTCTAAAGATGATCAAGGTAATGTACAATCCTAAGTGGTGTGAAGACCTTGACATCCTGCTCTTCCTAACTTATAAGCAGTATGTTAAATTCTTTAAGGAGGTGATTGTGTAGTGATTAGATATGAATTGAAGATACCTGCCATCGTTACATATAGAGACAAGGGTATTGTCGATGTGCAACTTCGGTCTGGTATCAAGGTTACTTTGAAGGAAGACGACTTCGTTCGTTGCTTCAAAGTTATGAAGGATATCTCAACTGTAGAGGACTAATGCTTGACTACACCGCAATGGCTTCTTGCTTTGAATCAGTTTCTCAATGCTTTGTTTGGAGGTAACTCATACACGACTCTGTCTACTCGTGCGTACATGGCACGTAGAGATGGTGGATGGAAGTGGCCCGCAAACATTCTTGATACTCTGATGTTCTGGCATAAGAAGTATGGAGGACATTGTAAGTATGCGTACTGGACTGACATGTGCAGATGGTATAACTTGCATGTGTCCGAAGGCAAAGAACTTGGTAAAGTCAACGTACCACAAACCGACGAGTGGGTGTAATATGAATAAGCTTGAGCCGATGACTGTTGTGAAGCATTTCAAGAACAATCAGTATCTCGTACTTGGGGTTGCTAAAGATGCGAATCTTGACACAAACGAGTTCGTTGTTTATCGTTCCCTTTATGGAGATCGCAAGCTGTTCGTTAGACCTGTCGCTGAGTTCTTGTCTGATGTAGATAAGGAGAAGTATCCTGATGTGCAACAGAAGGAACGGTTTGAGTACGTAGCTCCTCTCAAAGATATCCTAGCAGCGAAGGCAAATGCATAGTGCTTAACTTTTGCAAGGTGGGGTAGCTAAGGTTACCTCACCTATTACAGGAGTAGTTATGAAAGCAGACGTAATTCTTAGGTTGGAAACAAGAAGCGAACCTGTCGTAGAAGAAATAGCCTACGTTCATGCTGTTATCTTGGGTCGTTCTGGTCTTGAAGAGTTTAATAAACTTGAACAGACAGACTGGGTACGATACACTATTCAAACTGTGGAGGTACAAGAATGATTAAGAAATTCATTGGGACTATCTGGCGGTGTGTGGCTAATGTGTACTGGGGTACGTTGTTTGCATTCAACTTTCCTGTTCTTCTCATGGACATAGGTGTCCGTGTAAAGACAAGTACGGAAGAAGATATTAAGCGTACCATCCAGCTGCTTGAACAAAACATTCAAGACATTGTAAAGGCAGGTATCTAACATGATTTATCCTAACTCGCTGAACGTGTTTGGTCACGACGTAAGCGTAAAAGTTTTCAGTGACCCTATCGAGGTAGTGGAGGACGGTCAGAAGACTGATGTTGTGCTTGCACAATATGATCCTCAGACGACTACCATTTCTCTGATGCATGTCCCGGACAAGCCGGGCATCGGTGGCAGTAACTTCGTTCATGAAGTCATCGAAGCCATTGATGTGCACGGAGACTTGAAGTTGAACCATACACAAATTTCCACACTGGCGTCTGGTTTGTATCAGGCGTTTGTGTCTGGGGAGGTAAACTTTGGACGAGCCAGTTATGAAACTGTGCCCGCTGGAAAACGGGAGTACATGCCAAGTATGTTCCAGTAAACATCTTGACATATACAAAACGATGAGCGGGATGTTCTTTGTTAAATGTTTTGGTTGTGGTTATGAATCTCCTCTTGTGGATACTGCTCAGCTGGCTAAGGTTATCTGGTTGCCTTAACAGAGGTAGTGTGCATATGTGAGATCGATAAAATCAACCTATAACAAGACAAGGTTTGCTTCTAAGTTTGAAGCAGAACTTGCTAAAAAGTTCGACGAGCTTGGTATCAAGTGGGAGTATGAACCTTGTCGTATTCCTTGGCAGCCCGCTGTACGATATTATAAACCTGACTTTAAGGTTACACTTCCAGACGGTGAGGAGTTCTTTGTCGAAGCAAAGGGATACTTTGATCCCTCTATGCGAAGTAAGATGGCTCAGATTCGTGAGCAACATCCAGACTTAGATATACGCTTCGTCTTCATGCTTGAAGATAAAGTTATCTCTCGGTCTACAAAGAACCCCACTACGTACAAAACGTGGGCTAAACGACACGGCTACTCGTGTTGGAAGCCTGATACCTTAGCTGAGAGTAATAGTACTAATGTCGAACGAAAGACTGATAGAACAGGCAAACATGGAAGCACTCGAAGAAGTAAAGGAAGCCATCAAGGACGCGCATAAACGCCACCCTGAGACGCATCCGTCTATCGAGCATTCTGCTTGGATTCTCAAAGAAGAGATGGCCGAGCTGAAACATGAGCTTTACAAACCGGAGAGATGGCGTGACACTACTGCGATTTGTGAAGAAGCCTGTCAGGTTGCTGCTTCTGCTATCCGCCTGATTGCTGACATGAAAGTCCGTAAGATGGAAGGGTATAAGGAGCACGAACATTACCGTCACGCAGCATAAGCTGAGGTAATCTATGGGAGTCATGTGTTGGCTCAAAGATCACAACTGGGAAAGCACTGAAGTGTGGACTGGCACTGCGTATGACATCATCCGTATTGAAGTCGAGCAGTTCAAGTGCTCTCGTTGTGGTAAGACAAAGAAGTCTGTCCGAGTGTTTGGTAAGTTGAGTAAGAAAGTAGCAGAAGATATTGTTGACAATTCCACAGGAGTGGTTAATGATAGATATGTGAAAGAAACTTCACCTAATGAAGTTATTACTCTTACCGATACAAAGGAAGACAAATGCAAGAAGGCAGCGTAAAAGCATATAGTACCGCTCTTCTTTATGCACTGACAGCTAACGGAAAGACAATGACGTGGCAAGCGCATGTATATGAGAACGAGAATGGTACAGCTAGCATACTTATCCAGTCTGGTTATGAAGGCGGTACTCTTAAGGAGACTACTCGTACCTACGACTGCGGTAAGAATGCTGGCAAGAAGAATGCTACGACTGCGCTACAACAAGCTGTAAATGAAACTAAGTCTAGGTTCAAGAAGCAGCTTGATAAGGGATACAGGGAGAGCAAGGCTGAGTTGTCCGCTCTCCCTATTCGTCCTATGCTAGCTCAGTCTTATACAGAACATCAAAACAAAGTTAATGACAACACGATCTATATCTGTCAGCCCAAGCTCAACGGTGTACGCTGCACGTGTCAAAGACATGGTGACAAGCTGACCTTCCTGTCAAGAACAGGTAAGTCATACGATGTCTTGCAGCGCCATAAAAAGCTCTGCAAAGAGCTGCTTGAAGTTATGCCTGATGGGTGTGTATGGGACGGTGAGATATACTGCCACGGTATGCCCCTGCAAGATATAGTGTCTGCTGTTAAAGCATACAGTCCTGCTACAAACAAGTTGCAGTACTGGGTATACGACACCATCAGCGAAGAGCTCCAGTTTGAACGCATTGCACGCTACCGTGCTTTGCTCGCAGATAAAGATCTTAAAAAAGTTGTGGCTTGCCCTATTGACTATATCAAAGGAATAGTTAATATAAAGAAGAAACAGAAAGAATATCTTGCAGAAGGATACGAAGGACTGATGCTGCGTAACTACAGTGCTAAGTATCGGCAAGGTATTAGATCTTATGATCTTCTGAAGTATAAACAGTACAAAGATATTAACGCTAAGATATCAGGCTTTGTGTCTGATGTGAACGGTGCTATTATCTTTATGTTTAGACTAAACAACGAGCCTTTCTATGCCGTGCCTTCGTTTCCTTTAAAGACTCGACAGGCCATGTATAAAGAGGGAAGCGACAAACCTTTTAACTTTATAGGCAAAGTCGCTAACATCAGATGCGTAGAGTTCTCTAAGAAAGGTCTTCCCATCGGCAACCCAATTGTTACGCAGATAAGATTGGATGAAGATGTTGAGCAAAAGGTAGCGTAATGGACTTCTTCGATATGATCGACAAGGCACTCAAGCATTCTGATGAGATTCCAATTCCTCTTCGTAGGAAGGATGAGTCTTACTGGGGCACACTACCTAGGATGTGTCGTCAATGCACAAACAGAGAGGAATCAACACCTCCAGCATCCTTGAAGAAAGCAGGAGTTAAACCCTGCCAGTTCTGCAAGGTGTTTGAGAAAGCTTGCTACATTGCGTTGACAGTGTGCCGTCGTGTTGCAGAGCCTCTTAACTTTAAGGTAAATAAAAAATGATTTACCTTTCTCCGAAAAGTTCAAGACTATCGGAAGAACAATGGTGTACTGTTATAAGAATGTTGGCTAACCCAAACATAGCTCAGTCAGACATTGCAGCTAAAGTAGGCTGTAGTCAGAAGACAGTGTGTAATATACTTTGGGAAGTATTTCCTAAGTCTTTTGTTAGACATCGAAAGCAAATAGCCAGACATAATATACATCAAGCGCGTAAGAAACGTGGAGACTTCTGTACTAGAAGATACTCAAAAGGTTACCTGCTAATACTCGCACCGAAGTGGTATGCGAATAAGCAGGAACGTGAGTTTATTCCAGCGCATGATGCTATAGTATGCAGACGGTTGGGTTTATCCTGTATGCCAAAGGGCTATATAGTTCACCATAAAAATCAAAACAAACTAGATAATAGATATAGTAACTTGATGCTAATGACCATCAGTGACCATATGTATTATCACAGAACAGGAAAGTATAGAGTATGAAAGATACTGCATGGTTCAAGGCAAAAGAATTTCAGTGTAAGTGTGGGTGTAACACAAACGAGATGAACCAAGAGTTTGTGGATAAGCTTACCCTTGCACGCGAAATCGCCGGTATTCCTTTCGTCATTACTTCTGGATATCGTTGTCCTGCACACAACAAAGCTGTTGGTGGTGTAGCTGGTTCATCCCATACAACTGGATACGCTGCTGATATCAGTGCGGCTACTGGTGAACAGAAGTTCAAGATTGTTCAGGCTCTTATTACAGCAGGCTTTACTCGTGTTGGTATCGCTAAGTCTTTCATCCATGTGGATAGCGATCCCAAGAAGCCGAGTCCGACTATTTGGTTGTACTAGGAGCTGACATGAAGTTCCGTGCTCGTTACCGTGGTAAAGGAGCCAACGGAAAGTATGTCACAACTCAGATGTTTATCAACGCAACAAACGAAGTTGAAGCTAAGGAAGAAGCAAACAAGCGTATTCCAGAAGTGGTCAAGCGTTTGACTGAGCGTGAAGGACAGGATGTTGGACATGTTGTCTGTTGGAAGATTGAACCTCATGAACAAAAGAAAAGAAAGGAAGAAATGTATGTCGGTTAATAAAGAAGCTGTGTTGGAAGAAGTGCGTGCTCAGTTGGCTGTTGAGAACTGGGTGAAAGATGTAGCTAAGGAGAATGAAGCCAGTGACGAATACAGTCCTCGTTCTAATCGTCTTCTTCTTTGGGACTGCTTTGCTGATGAAGTAGGCAGACACGTTGAAGAGTACACTGTTCCTCAGTACGGTGACTTCCCTGATGACAATGTTGCTTCTTGGTCTGCTGATGATTGCATCAAACAGATTCAGAAGTATGTGAACCGTATGGATTCTAACTCTCGTGGTGAGCTTGAAGCTACGCGTGACCTGCTCAAGATTGCACACTATGCTTCTCTTGTGTGGTGCAAGCGTCTTGGCTTTGAGGAAGCTCTTGCGGAAGTAAGGAAGGAACAGGAAGGACAGCCTGAAGTTCAGGAAGAGGTGCAGAATGGGTAAGGTATACTTCGTCTTCCAAGAAGAGTCTATTCTTGGTCTGCTTAAGAACTATGCAGCAGCTGGTAAGTTTGGCTTGCAGGACGTTGAGTACCTGTATGTGAAAGACAATGCAGACTACAGTGAGAAAGGTTCTGTCATCACAAAGGATGACGCTGTAGTCTATGTTGACTTTCAGCCTGACTGTGAACGTGCTCGCATTATTGCACACGAGCTTAAGTGTCCTATCCGTTGGTGTGATGAAGCTGGTCTTAAGATGATTGATGTTAAACAGATCTTTAGGCTTGACCAACAAGCAGCTCAAGCTGCTGTGGAAGCTGACGTTGATGCACCTTTTGCAGCAGGAGTAGAATTTAATGCCTAGTACGTATGTCTTTTATCATGAAGATGCTGACGGGCATTGTGCTGCTGCTGTCTTCAAGTACTCCTGTGACCAGAACGAAGAGCTTGACCTTCGCTCCATTAACTACGGGTATGACTCTAACAAGATGTTCGGTGATCTCGAAACTGGTGCTCGGCTTGTGTTCCTTGACTTCTGTCCTACTGAAGAAGACCTCAAGGCTCTTCATGACAAAGGCTTTCCTATTGTAGTTGTTGACCACCACAAGTCTTCTGTGTGGGCTAAGGATTACGATACGACAGGTACAGACACTAAGCCTTACATCCGTGTGTATCACAGTATCTATCAGTCTGGTTGTGAGATTACTTGGGGAACCTTTATGGGTGAAGCCAAGATGCCTCCTGCTGTGTGGATGACTGGTAGGTACGATGTGTGGGATCATCAGGCAGACGAACGCATTGTTCCTTTCATCACAGGTATGAAGCTCATCATCACCGACCCTGCTACGGAAGATGGTTATGAGTTCTGGAAAGCGTGCTTTGAAACTATCGACACTCTTCCTGCAGATGCACCTGACGAAGAACGTGCTAAGCGTATGAAGTGGGATGTAGTCTTGCAGCTCATCAACATGGGTAATGTTGCACACATGTATCGTCTTGGCCTTGCTGAGGAACGTGAACGTAATGTGCACGACATGGTGATTGAAGGCAAGAAGTTCCTTATGGTGAACTCAAAGCTTTCTGATAGCTATGACTTCCCTATGCAGAAGCTTGATGATAGTTACTTTGGCTTTGGCTGGTACTACTGGGACGGAAAGGAATGGCACTTCAGTATGCGCTCTGAAGGTGATAACGACCTTACTACCGTTGCTGGTATCCGTGGTCATAAGAATGCAGCAGGCTTTACGATGTATGGTTTCCAAGACCCTAGCATCTATCTGAAGGCTGCTCATGAAAGTAATTGATCCTTCTGTCATAGTCTCTTTGCAATCTGCTCCACACTTCATCATGCAAACGATTGAAGACGCTGGACGTACCTGTTATAAATCGGAGGACAAAATCAATGCAACTTCCCATGTGGCTTTCATCGAGCGACTTGTTCGTCGAGGGCATGAAGCTATGCTCGAACACGGGTACGCTACTGCACACTTTCGGATTGACCGTGGTATCTCTCATGAACTGGTGCGTCACCGCCTTGCGAGTTTCGCTCAAGAAAGTACTCGATATTGCAACTACAAGGATAAGGACATTGAGTTTGTAAAGCCCAGTACTGAACTGGACGTTGACTCGATGAATGCGTGGGGTTGGCACATGCAAGAATGTGAGGTTGTGTATAACAATCTTATTAAAGCTGGCTATTCTCCACAAGTAGCTCGTGCTGTGTTGCCTAACTCCTTAGCTACTGACCTTGTAGTAACAGCTAACCTTCGAGAGTGGAGAACTATCCTTAAACTTAGGTGTGCAAAGGATGCTCATCCAGACATGCGGTACATTATGCTACGGCTGCTGAGTGACATGCACAAACTCTTTCCACCTGTGTTTGAAGATATCTATCAGCTTTACAAGGAGGAAGTAGATGCGCTTGCTAGAGATCTTGTATACGTTCTTCCACACACGGAAGAAAGTGGAACAGACGCATGAGACATGCCATTGGTGTAAAGACTATCCTTACTGGGATTGTTGCAATGCTTGGCGTGACTATGAAGACTACTGCTCCACATGTAAAAACTTTAAACCTGCAACTAACGAGGATATAGAACATGACTAAGTTTGAAATCAAGGCTACCTGTAATGGCAAGGACTACAACATTGACTTTGAAGTTCCGAAGGATATCAAGCAGGAAGACTGGGATCAGTTCTCCAAGCTGTTGAAGATGGCTTGCCAGCAAATGGGTAAGTAACCCTTGACAAACTTCTAATAAGTCTTATACTCTTATAAGACACATCGTGTTACCTTAAACGTAGTTGTTAGCTACGTCAGAGACAGGTGGACTTTATCTCCTTGGCTACCTGTCTCTGTCCTAACGCTTAACTAACTAGAAGGTTGAACATGATGGAACAAGGCTCTCTTGCGGATCTCCTTACTCTCGCTAAGTCTGGTGACGACAACAAGCTTGGCGAAATGATGGCTATGATGAACGGTGGTATGGGTGGTCAGCAGTGGATGTGATGGATCCTGATTATCTTGTTTGCTTTCGGAGGATTCGGGAACGGTATGTTTGGTAATCGTGGTGGGGCTGCTATGCCCAATAGTGCTGCGACTTCTGACACGTTCCAGATTATGGATCGTCTGAACTCGCTTGGTAACGGGATGTGTGATACTACATTCTCTCTGAACAACAGTATTCGTGACGCCCGTGACGCTGCTTCGGCGTGTTGCTGCGAAACCAATCTGAACATCGAACGTTCTACGAATGCTGCTCAGCGTGCCACTGACGCGCTGTCTCACCAGCTTTCCGATTGCTGCTGCCAGACGCAGCTCCGTATGCAGGATCTTGCTACTGGTATTCGGGAACAGGCTACGGCTAATCAGTTCCAGAACCAGCAGGAATTCTGTGACATCAAGACCCGCATGGCCGCCAACCATTGTGAAACGCTTGCTGCCATTCAGGCTAATCAGGCGGCGATCATTGGTTACATGACTCAGGAAAAGATCAGTGGGCTGGAACGTGAGAACGCTGCGCTTACGATGCAGCTGTCTCAGAATGCTCAGACCCGTGCTATCATTGAAGCACTGTCTAAGACTTCTACTACCACGCCTGCTGCCTAGTAGTTAAAGCATAGCTTGATAGTTTGGGGGAGCTACGGTTCCCCCTTTCTTATAAGGACTAAACATGTTCGGTGTTCCTTCAATCGAAGAACGTATTAAGAAAGCTCAACATAATGTTGACGTATATAAAAGTGAGCTTGATAGAGCGGTTCATAATGTTGAACGCTATCAAGTTTGCTTGAATAAAGCCATGTCTCGGGTAGGGGAGCTTTCCCTGCTGAAAGACGTGCGGGATGGCAAGCTCCTCGTACTCGATCTTGAGAGTATGGAACCTGCCCGCATCGCATTCCTCTAAGGGAGGTACGTATGGCCTGTGGTGGTAAGAAAAAGAAGAAAAAGGGACGCTAGGTCTTGACAACTTTTCGTTAATGATTATCTTATAATCAAGAGCGACAGTTGCGTGGACTGGCTGTACTCTGGGAGTGACCCACTGGTTGCATACACACGCAGAAACCCCTTGCAGGAAAGATCAAGAACTGCAGGGGGTTTTCTATTAGAGGAGTTACGATGTCGAAACTTACTGCTCTTGCAGAATACGTTCATACGTGGGCACCTATAGCCACGCAGCTATTAGCTTCTGACAATGACGCTGTTAAAATGTATGGTGTTAAGATTCAGCAAGAAGTGGACGTTAAGAAACGCCAGCTTGAAGCAGAACTTGGAGAAGCTAAAGCTATTCTAGGTATGACTCTAGCAACACAACCTAGTCAACAGAAAGAAGTCAGCAACCCTGAACTAGTAGAGCATTCGACTATTCATGGTTGTACAGAAACACAAGTTAAAACAGAATGCACTATCGAACTGTAGATACAAAGAAACCCCCTTCGGGCCTTCGGGCTCTTAGGGGGTTTTCTTTTGCCTAATTTTTATCTTCAGGCATATCAGCAAGTAGCTGTTTTATTTCATGCACACGTGAAACATTGACACCGTTCTTGAGGGACATGATCTCAGCAAACTTCTTGAAACCAAAGGCAGATGACACACAGATACCAAATGCTATCTGATACCAATCAGGCATAGTAGCAAAGGTTTCAAATCCATGTGTTACCCAGTCTGCTGTCCACGGACACCAAGCAAGAATAAGTGGCATAGAGATAACTACTGTCCAGAACTCATCCTTCCATCCAGAGTTGTCGAGGGAGTCTTTCTCCCACGCAATATCTCCCACCACCCCAGACTTGTAGAGATCAATCTTAGCAGCAGCTCTCGCTTTAGCTACTTCGATCTTACTCTGCAACTCTACCTCTTTGAGTTTTTGCCTACTCGTGAACCATCCCACAACACCGGAAACAAGTGCTTCAACAGGCTTAGCGATTATGTCTAGCATAGTTAATCCCTATAGTCAAGACCTGACTGCTTAGCCACACGAGTAAGTTCTTTCATCAAAAATTCTCTGCGCTTCTGCAGCTTTTCCTTTTCTTCGTAGAACTTAGTACCCGTAGCCTTGTTGTTCTTTTCATTCAACTTCTCAAGCTTGCGAACGCTATTCAAGCGAGCATTGATAGAATCATATCTACCCTTGAGCTGCTGAATAGTTCTGTTCTTGTTTCTAATCTCAGTACGTTCATCAGGAGAAAGAGTTGTATCCTTCTGTGCAAGCTCAAGTTCATTCAAGCCAGTCTGCATCTTATTACGAATCTTACTGTACTCATTAAGTGTATCACCATAGCCAACCTTACCGAAGAAAGAGTTAGCAATAGGTACGTTCTTCAACTCAATAGGAGCACCAGTAACAGGAGAGGTCAACATGCCAAGAGCTTGTGTGACTACTCTGCCAAGGCCACCCATGTACGATTCAGTAAGATGCTGGATGGTTTCAGGAGACACATCAATCCAACCCTTCTCAACCTTAGACCCAAATGTCCAAGAGTTCAGTGTCTCTGCTACAGCACGGCACCACATAGGATTAGTACCCCAGTACTTCTGACTGTCAGGTACTTCACCCTTAAAGCTGTGTGTGCTTTCAGGCATAAGAGCATAACCAAAGCTGTTCTGGTTGGCTACTACTTCACCGATAGGACGGAAGATAGTAGGCAAGAAGTTCAACATGGAAGCTCCACCAGTAGGATTGAAGTTATCAAATGAAGCACCAAAGATTTTAGCAGCGGCAGAGGAAGGCTTGGTGCGTCCACTGATTACACCTTCCATTGCATTTGCAGCTACCCAAAAGATATTATAACCATAAGGCAGGGGGATCTTTACATATCCACCATCACCAAAAGGTGCAGGTATAATAAAGTTACTGTCCTTGATATAGTCAGGAATTTTATCATACTTACTTACACCATCGTCATCGTCACCCATAAGCCACCTACACAGCAGTGCGTGTGGAATACCACAAGCTACTGAATAAGCCATGAAAGCAGCGGTTCTCTTTGCATTGTTTGCAAAGCTATCTCCACGCCTCCAGAGGTTACGCAAGATACGCACGTTACCACCGATGTTAGCAGAAGAGAATGCCCACAGACTGTTGAAGAGAGGAGCCCACGAACCCTTACGAGTAAAGTTAACTGTGATCTCCAGAGCTTCGTTAGCTGCACGTTGATGTGCAGTATCCATCATCTCTTGCATCTGTTGAGCAGACCAACCATTACGCTTAGCTTCCTGAGCAATATGATTGTCAAACTCTTGTGTCAGAGCAACAAACACAGAGAACCGAGTAGCATTTTCAGATACGTCAGAGATAGTATCCAGATACTTAAGAGCACCGTCAAGAGTCTTACGAAGGTTACCCTTCTGCTTTGACAGTTCACGTACATCCTTGTACATAGTCTTGTAGTCGTTAGCAAGGAACATACGAGTATGCCCACCAAAGTCTACAAAGTTCTTGTACATTTCCTTAAGGTATGCTGCATCCTTACCAGTATATTCCTTACCGTTCATTTCTGACCAGAGGAACTTAACCATGCGGAAAGAGGTAGCATCCTTAATGATACGCTGACGAATGTTGTTCTCTTTGCCAAGCAAGTTGTTTGCCTGCGCCTCAGAGATTACATTACCTACGTTAAAGATAGCAGTCTGAATATCACGAGGATAGTTCTTGATAGCGAACACAGGGTTATACGTAGTTAACAAAGCAGAGAACTTCTGAGTCATCTTACGAATGAAGTTAATGACTGCACCTGTTTCAACAGTGTTCTCGTTACGCAAAGCAGCAGCAAGAGCTACGTCCTTGATAGCAATACGAACACGGTTACCCTTGTCATCAATCACGTTGATGAACTTGTGTCCTTCACCCTCAAGACCATGTGACTTCCTCACATAGTAGAGAGTGCCATCCCCCTTCTCAGACATACGGAAGTATGGCTGTCCCTTCTCATTCTTATCCGTAGCGATTTCCCACAGGTCTTCGTTAGGAACTTCTCGAACGAGGTTAAGCAGACGACGAGACACATCGTTCTTCTCACCGATGTTTACAGTATCCATGATCTGCAACATCAAGTGTGTAGAAGGACTTTCTGCAAGACCTTCCCGCCCCTTCGCCTTCTTCAACAACTCCCGACCACCAACAGAAATACCAGCCTTTGATCTCTTGTGTGCATAGTCAGGATCAAGATCGTCAACGAACTCTTCCCAGTTCTTTAACGGGACGTAGTGCTTATAGGTAGCACGGAGCTTATCAGTAAGAGTCTTAGGTACAATACGATACTTATCCAGCATGTCCAGATGGTATCTACCAAGTTGGTCAAACTGTGCAGCAATCTCATTCATACCCGGCACATCAGAGTACTTGTCAATGATAGCCTGTGCCTGCTGGTCAGAAAGACCAGAAGGAGACTCTAACGTATTCTTACCACGGTACCGCCTGTTGACTTCAGCGTTACGTTCCAGTGCATGTCGAGCCAGAAGGAACTCGTCAAGGGCAGACCAAGTAGCATTCACTCTGTCCTGCTCAGTAACCTTACGACCAGCCTTACGCAGGTCATCAAGAGCTTCCTTTACAGCAGGAATATCAAGCTTACCAATCTGTTCACAAAGCGGTGCAATCCGCTGATTCATAATATCAGTGCGAATGCTGTTAATTCTATTCACCATACCAGTCATATGACGGTAGATGTTTGTAGCAGGAGCGATAACATTCTTACCAATCGTATCCTTAATGTATCTTTGCACAATCTGAATACGACGGTACTTGTCATACATGCCTTCTACAAATCTTTCAAACCCAGTATGCGGAATGATCTTACCATCCATACCCACAGACTTACCAGTGTTCTTGATCTTAACTATACGGTCAGTCCATGTCTGCTGGTTCATCTGTGCACGCTTCCACTCTTCAAGATAGAGAGGAGGCATATCAGTGTAGGTAGTATCTTCATCCACCATGAAGCGAACTTCAGGAGAACTATACGCAGGAGTAGTATGACTGATGTTATCGCCTTCAAACAAACAATAGCTCTGGGCATTGTTATAGTTAAAGGTAGTACCAGCCACACCCAAGTCTCTCAACATACTAGAGATCTGCTTAGTGTTGTTAGACTGAGACACAAGGTATTCATATACATCCTGTCCAGTCACACGTTCAAGGTAACCCTTGTTCTTCATAAACTGAGTAAGTTCATTCTTATCAAGGAAGACACCGATGTCTTTACCCAAGAACTGAATGTGCATACCATCCTGTGCAGGAATCTGCTGAGGAGGCATCTGCTTAAACAAACGATTAAGATGTTCTGCAACATATCTTTGTTCAGACAGAGGACGTTCCCAGTTCATGAACTGTTCAAAGGAAGGAGCATAGTTCTTATACACCTGTCCGGGAAGACCAGACTGCTTGTTGTTGAATCTCTTGTAGTACTCAGCAAGCTTCATAGGATTAGAGAAGTAAGTTCCCCAACCATATGGAGCAGAGAAATCATCTGCACCTACAAGGTCAACACGTTCGTACTGAGGAGCAACATCATTCAGAGCTGTGCTCATGTACGTAGCACGACCCCAGATAGTGTAGTTAGAAGAAACACCTTGAGGCTTATTGCTGGCAAGGTTCTGTGCAGAAGCAGCAAGGACATCTTTAACATCAGCTTCAGTAACATAGCCATCTACACCAAACAACTTCTGATACAACTTACGAATAAACTTGTACAAGTCACGAATGACAGGGAGTCGTTCAAGCAAAGACTTAGGAGACTCACGCTCAGCTATCCAAGCAATGAACTCTTCTGTACGAACAAGGTCATTAGCGTTCTCGTATGCAGGACGCTGACGTTCAAACTCTTTCCACAGAGGAGTACCATAAGCGTCACGATAGACAGCAGCCATGAACCCAGTAAACTGACGAGGAGTCATTATAGCACGCAGACCATAGTGAGCAACACCTTCGTGCATAAGCAGACGTACTGCTTGTGCCTTAGACTTTACTCGGTCAGCGAACACATAGATCTTGCCATCACAGTATACTGCCTGCGGGATAGCTTTCTTATCTGTGTTCTTAAAGGACAGATTAACCAAAGCATCATGTACAGCAGTAGGTACATTACTATCAGTAACAGAAGAACAAATAGATACAACATCCTTTAGACCGGGAAGCTGAGTCAACGTGTTCTTCATCCAGTCGTACACTTGCTGAGTAGCTTCAGCAGCAAGCTGGAAGTCTACTTCTTTTTCCTGCTGGGTGTACCGTTCAAAGGACTGGCGCTGTGTTTCAATGTTGTTACGAATCTGCTTGGATCGCTGCTCTTGCTTGTACATACGCTTGAGCTGTTCAGCTTCAAGATCTCGACGAGCTTGAGAAGTCTCTTGAGGAATAGCCTGACGTTCAGGGATGTTACCATCCAAAGCATTGTCATAGCTAGCCTTATCTTGAGCTACCTTAAGCTGTGCTTGGTATGCAGGAGAAGCTTCATATGCACGCTGCTGTTGTTCAGCAATCATGTTACGCATATACTGGTCAGCAGCAACCCTATCAAGATCAACCTGATTGTTCAGAGCAGCAGCTTGTTCAAGAGCAACATTCTGCTGAAGAGCACCATACCTTTGTGAGAAAGCATCTGCACTAGGCAAAGCAGCCTGCTGATTAGATGTACCCATCTGTGCAGCTTGCCAGTCAGCAAAGTCTGCATCCCACGTATAAGTAGGATCGTTGGTCAGCTTAGCTGTACTACGCAGAGCACGTGCATTCTTAAGCAGAGCATCAATACGTTCTTGTGTTTCCTTATCTGAGAGATCCTTCAACTGCTTACGCAAGTCAAGTTCAAAAGGAACAGCAGGGTCAAGTCTATCTGCCTTAGCAAACAAGGCATCCATGTTCGTCTGAATCTCAGACAAGTCTTGCGAACGTGCAGCAGAGCGAGCAAGGTTAACGGCAGACTTTCTAACTTCTGCCTTCAATCTATTTGTCTGTGCAAGCTCTTTATCAATACGAGCAAGCTCACTTGTAACAAACTCATACTGGCGATCATTGTATGGAATAGCATTTTGCAACAGGAGTTCAAGGAATACATTGTATTCACCCTTACGTGCCTGCAACTTAGACATATGTTCATCAGCACGATTGAGCTTACGCTGTACGTACTGCTGAGTATCTTGAATGCTATTTATAATCTCAGTGTACTTGACTGGATCTTTCTTAAACAGAGCTTCCTGATACCTACGGTCATCAACAATCTGTTCAGCCGTAAGGTTGGTATCGTAGCCAAGATTCTTAAAGCGTTCTGTTACAGTTTCACGGAAAGCCTTACGAGCCTTCTTATCAGACTCAGAGAGATCTTTCTCAAACTGTTGCTTACGCTGCTTGATATCTTCACGCTGTGCCTGAGCAAGACGTGCAAGCTGAGCAGCATACTTCTGCTGGTCACGTTCAAGCTTCTTGACATACGCATCCTTTGCTTCTTGCGTAGCAAGCAGAGCATACTTAGGAGACGTACCTGCACGAGCAGTAGTCAACTCATCCTTTGTCTTACGCAAAGCATTGACAATAGGATTACGAGCACGAGCAAAAGATTCTTCAGAAGCAGCTACAGCTTTCTGTGCCTCTACACGAATAGCATCACGCATGATGCCTTCACCCTTAGAGATCTGAGTGAAGGGATCAATCTTAGTTAGCTCTTCTTCAAACTTAGTCTGAAGTTCAAGAGGCGTCTGGTCTGGGTTAACATACGGAATGTCTGTCTTAGGTGAATGCTTGAACATGTCAACCATAACGCTAGCTCCACCAGAGGCAGAACCAACAAGAGCACCAGCAATACCAGCTTCCATCATACGGTCGAAGTCATCAGCAGTAAGCTGAGCACGTCCGTCCTGAATCATACTGTTTACTGCACCCAACCATTCCTGTGTGTATTCTTCTGCACCTTCACCAATCATGGCCTTGGGCAGAGACAACGCAGAAGCCTTGAGCTTTTCCTTAAAGGAACGTTCAACAGAGTCAGGTACTTTAACACCAGTCATCTTACGGAGCAGCTGACTTTCACCACCAAGCAGTGTAACCGCAGACTGCAAGATACCAGTACCAATATCCATGCCGGGGTTAGAAGTAAGTAGCCCTCCCTCAGCATAGTTACCGGAATAGTTCTCACCAGTGTTCAGTACAAACTCAGGAGCCATTGCACCAATCTGTGCACCAACAGTAGCGGTCACAGCTTTAGTAGCAGCAGCACGAGCCTCAGCTTCAGCAACACCAGAAGCTACAAGCTGAGCAGTCTTCTTTTCAATAGCACCAGACAAAGCACCCGCAAGTACTCTCTTACCCGCAGCAGCACCTACGCCACCACTAGCCAGAGACATACCTACATTCAACGTCTGTTCACCAAGAAGACTAGCAAAGTAATCACCAAACTTCTGAATACTGTCTACGTCTTTGTAAGATTCAACAGCAGCTTTCAGTTCAGGAGCTTGTGCTTCTTCTTGCTTCTGCTGTGCATAGAACATCAAGTCACCAGCAGTCTGTTCATGACCCATAAGGTCAGCAAGAGCAGCACCACCGGCAGCAACAAGAGCTTGTGTCTGAGGAATAGAACGAAGGAAACCCTTTACATATTCACCATGTTCTGGCTTCGGTTCTTGATACTCAAACGGTTGAGAGTAACCACCATAAGCAGGCATTTCCTGCTCAAAGGAAGAGAACGTAGGTTGAGCACTTACGGCAGGAGCTGCCCTTCTCGGTGCACCACTACCTACAGGAACACTAGTCGTAAACTGCTGACGTGGGTACGCAGCCTGCTGAGCAAGAACGTCTTGCAATGGCCCCTGTTCAGTAAGACCGGGAACCATCACAACACTATAGGGCTGTACACCAGAAGAGATAGGTGCAGCCTGTGCAGCAGCATACGCTTGTGCTGCAGAAACATCCGTATTCAAAACACCATCCAGTGCCATAACTAGAATACCTTTCTTTGGCCCATATTTCGATTCTAAGGGCCTTTAATTAGTTAACGTATAAAACCATAAGCACGAGCTTGTTCAAGAGCTCTAGCCTGCCTTGCAGCCTCAGCAGCGGCAGCTGTCTGTGCCTGCTGATCTACGGAGAGTTGAACAGCACCAAGCTGCTGGCCTCCAAAGTTGAAGCCAAAGTTATTGTAAGGATTACCCTGAACACCAGAGAGACCAGTATTGAAAGTAAGAGCAGGAACACCAGCAGGCATACCCATAGCTTGGTCAAACAAACCTTGTGTATTCTGTGCAGTAGGAGAGTTACCGTACACTACTTGTTCATTGAACGCATAAGGAATTGTAGTACGAGGGCCAAGCCTACCTTGTATAGAAGTCATACCAGTGTATGTATTCAGTGCAGCAACTTCTTGTTCAGGAGTCATCTGAGGCAGGATAAGATTGTTCGTAGCAGAGTCAATCGTAGGAGCCTTACCAGTGGCAACGCTTACAGCCTGAGCCCACTTAGATCTATCAAGCTTCTCAATGTTCTCCATCTGAGCAGCCCGTAGACGAGTATCAGCTTCAAGTTCAGCCTTGTACCTATCAGCACCAGCTTTAATACCAGCAGCTCCAAGAGTAGCATTAGCTCCCATAGAGGCAGCACCAAGCTGTGCGTTAGCACCAATGCCTGCAACATCAACAGCCTTCTTGTAGTCAAAGCCCTTCTCTTCACGCATCTTAGTCATTTCATAAGCGCGCTGTTGAGCAGTCTGCTGAGCTGCAACATTAGCTGCATAGGTCTGGTCAATTGTGTTACCAAGCTGCATCAACTTAGCAACACCATCCATACCCATAAGAGGCTGCTGTCTACCTACTTCCTTACCATCTTTATCTATGATGATAACTTCCTTAGTCGTAGGGTCAACAGTAACCTTACCATCAAAGTCACGGTATACAGTGTCTCTCAGTACGTTAGCAGTACCAGTAGGGTCACCGATAAGGATACGTTCACGGTTGTTAAGAATAGACTTCTTTGCAGACCGTGCTTGTTCATTAGCCTGATTCAAATATTCAGCAGCAGCTTCTTGTTCCTTAAGCTGTGCATCAAAGAGCTTACGTTCAGCGAGGAAGCGATCGTTGGTTTCTTTTTCCTTACGTTCGCTTTCCCACATCTGACGACCAGCATGTAGTGCAAGTCCGATAGAAGGCATTACACATTACCTCCAGTGAGATATTGCAGACCACGAGCAGCACCAGCCCAACTGTTCTGTGCCTGCTGATTATACATACCAGCAAGGTTAGCAGAACTACCACCAGCACTACCAAGACCAGAGAGAATAGAAGAACTGTTCACTGAAGGAGTAGCCTGATACGTTTGCAAAGAAGCACCCTTACGATAGTTAAGTGCCTGTGACTGACGAGACAGTGCAAGGTCTTCAGCCTGACGAGAAGCCTGAGTTCTACCCATAGCTTCAGACAGTGCCTGCTGAGAACCCATGCGGTTCATATAGTTAGAGAAGGCACCAGAGTTAGCGTTGATACCAGCCATACCCATAGCACGGGTATCCTGCTCACGTTGCTGTGCATAACCAGCAGCTACATCAGCAGTAGCCTGATTCATAAGCCTGTCACGAATGACATCTTCACCTTCAGTGAGCTTACGAATAACAGACTTCTCAGTATCTCTATAAAGAGGATCAAGTTCTCGCTGTTGCTGGATATCAGCAAGACCTCTGTCTACTGCGTACTGTGCTTGTGCTTGACCTAGAGGTCTAAGCGTTTGAAGATCTTCCATACTATACTGAATATTCAAATCTTCAAGAGGCCAGTACTTTTCTTTCTGTCTCTGCCAAGCTTCGGAAGCGTACTCGTCCTGTTTCTCGATAGAGCCAAACGCAAGGTCAGCATACTTTGACGCTTGGTTTGCTGATTTAATGCCGGAGTAAATGTCGTACCCGGTAGCTGCAAGATTACCTACAGTACCAAGAGCACTCCATGTATCACCCCAAGACCAGTTATCAAAAAGTCCCATTGTTTATTTTCCTTGTATGTTTGGCTTACCAGCCACCATCATCGCCACCATCGTTCTGACCGTTGGCTCCAGAACCAGTGCCGTCACCAGCTTGTCCTTCACCGGTGCCTTGGCTATCGGAGCCACCATTGGGGCCACCATTGTTATCTCCGTCGCCACCACTGCCTCCTCCGCCGTCGTTGCCAAAACCACCACCGTTACCGTCTCCGCCACTACCACCGGAATCGCCATCATTACCGGTAGAGCCGTTGTCACCAGAGTCGTTACCGGCATCATTACCTTCGTTAGCACCACCTTCACCAGTAGTACCAGAGTCAGTACCTTCACTTGTACCACCAGTAGCTGTGCCACCAGCAGTATCAGATTCAGCAGCGGACGTAGAAGCAGCTGTATCAGCAGCAGTACTAGAACTTACACCGCCAATACCAGAAAGACCAGAATCATTTACACTACCAAAGCCACCAATACCACCGAAGTTACCTTGGGTTGCACCGTGTGACATA
>ENA-UPXB01000099-UPXB01000099.1-human-gut-metagenome-genome-assembly--contig:-NODE-99-length-64929-cov-4.673827_pt1 | contig 64929 bp, 81 predicted proteins | sample MGYA00250055_ERZ773386 | MGnify/ENA primary metagenome ERZ773386 (study PRJEB29103, sample SAMN06111974) | human gut metagenome | biome: human gut; feature: ankylosing spondylitis patient; material... | reverse complement strand
CTCCCCAGCCTCAGAAGGGAGAAGCGGAGCACTAGTTTCAGAGGTTTTATTTTTTCCCCTTATTTAGAGGCCGTCTCCTGACGGCCTTTTTTTTCACCCATACGAATAAGGCTCACGTCGTTCTTAATCCTGAGTTAAATTGTCGGGTATTGGTGTATGATCTCTGTGTTTCATCTAGGTGGGATTGAATAGGGAACCGAAAAATAATGAGACTGACGACCAAAGGACGCTTTGCTGTAACGGCTCTTCTCGATATGGCTATCCATGCCGGCGAGAACCCCGTTTCGCTGACGGAGATCGCCGAGCGGCAATCGATTTCGGTTGCTTACCTCGAGCAGCTCTTCGGAAAGCTGCGTCGCGCCGGACTCGTTGTCAGCGTCCGGGGACCTGGCGGTGGCTACCGCCTTGCCCGCGGTGCCTGCGAGATTTCGGCTGCCGACATCATCAATGTTGTTGAGGACAATCTGGACGCGACGCAGTGCGGCGGCAAATCAAGCTGTCACCACGACGGCGCTGAATGTATGACGCACGAGCTTTGGGCGTCGCTCAATCAGAAACTCGAAGATGTGCTTTCTGAGGCGACGCTCGCGAAACTCGTCGAGCAGAACAAAGAGCGGCAGAAGCTTGCCCAGTCCGGCATTGCCTACGTGAAAATTGACCCGGCTGCTATGCGGCGGAGCCATAAGAATACGGCCCAAAAGGAAACTCAGAAGTAACTGAGCGTCCTTACAGCGAGGAGAAACTTTTAAATGCTTAAATTGCCTGTTTACCTGGATTATTCCGCGACGACTCCGGTTGATCCGCGGGTTGCAAAGAAAATGATTCCGTACCTCACGGAGATCTTCGGCAATCCGGCGAGCCGTAGCCATGCTTACGGCTGGGAAGCGGAAAAGGCGGTCGAAGAGGCCCGCGGTCAGGTCGCAGCGCTGATCAACGCCGATCCGCGTGAAATCGTCTGGACCTCAGGCGCCACGGAAGCTGACAACCTCGCTCTGAAGGGCGCTGCTCACTTCTATAAGGATAAGGGCAAGCATCTCATCACGCAGAAGACGGAACATAAGGCTGTTCTCGACTCGATGCGCCGTCTCGAATCCGAAGGCTACGAGGTGACTTACCTCGATGTCGACGGTGACGGTCTCGTGGATCCGGCCGCTGTTGAAGCCGCCATCCGCCCGGATACGACGCTCGTTTCCATCATGGGCGTGAATAACGAAATCGGCACGATTCAGCCGATTTTCGAAATCGGTGAGATCTGCCACAAGCACGGCGTGCTTTTCCACGTCGACGCTACGCAGGCTATCGGAAAGCTCCACTTCGATATGAAGAACCAACCGATCGACCTCATGAGCATGTCGAGCCACAAGGTGTACGGCCCGAAGGGCATGGGCGCTCTTTACGTCCGCCGCAAGCCCCGCGTTCGTATTGAATGCCAGATCGACGGCGGCGGACACGAACGCGGCATGCGTTCCGGCACGCTCGCGACGCAGCAGATCGTCGGCATGGGCGAAGCCTATCGCATCCTGAAGGAGGAGATGGACGAGGAGAATGAACGCATCCGCAAGCTCCGCGACCGCCTCTGGGAAGGCATCCAGAAGAACATCCCGTGCGTCGTGCTGAACGGCTCCTGGGAACACCGCGTGGGCTTCAACCTGAACGTTTCCTTCGAGTACATCGAGGGTGAATCCCTCATGATGGCCTGCAAGAATCTCGCTGTGTCGTCGGGCTCCGCCTGCACCTCCGCGTCGCTTGAGCCGTCCTTCGTGCTGAAGGCTCTCGGCCGCCCGGATGAACTCGCTCACAGCTCGATCCGCTTCACGCTCGGCCGCTTCACGACTGAGGAAGAGATCGACTACACGATCAAGGAGCTCACGGAGGCCGTGACGCGGCTTCGCGAACTCTCCCCGCTCTGGGAAATGCACCAGAAGGGCATCGATACGACGAAGGTTCAGTGGGCCAAAATGTAAGGCCGGATTTCCTTCGGAACAGATTCAGTAATTAACCGGTATCCGGGCGGAAGAAACCGCCCGGAGCGTTGAAAGGAGGACACTAAAGTGCCCTATAGCGAAAAAGTCATCGACCACTACGAACATCCCCGCAATGTCGGCACGCTCGATTCCGACGCGAATGACGTCGGCACCGGCATGGTCGGCGCCCCGGCCTGCGGCGACGTGATGCGCCTTCAGATCAAGGTGGACGACAAGACCGGCATCATTGAAGACGCGAAATTCAAGACCTACGGCTGCGGTTCCGCCATTGCCTCGAGCTCGCTTGTAACCGAGTGGGTGAAGGGCAAGACGCTCGACGAGGCGGCCGCCCTGAAGAACTCCGAAATCGCCGAAGAGCTCGCGCTCCCGCCGGTGAAGATTCACTGTTCGATTCTTGCCGAAGACGCCGTTAAGGCTGCTATCGCCGATTACCGCGCGAAGCAGGCGAAGAAGGCCTGATTACCAGGCAAAGGAGCAGAAGAATGACCGTTTCTATGACTGAAGCCGCCGCCAAGCACGTTTCCCAGTTCCTGGAGAAGCGCGGCAAGGGCATCGGCCTGCGTGTCGGCGTGAAGACCTCGGGCTGTTCCGGCATGGCCTACAAGCTCGAGTTCGCTGACGTTCTCGAACCGGATGATCAGGTGTTCGATTCCCACGGCATCAAGGTGATCGTGGATCCGAAGAGCCTCGTCTACATCGACGGCACCCAGCTCGACTACACCCGCGAGGGCATTCAGGAAGGCTTCAAGTTCAATAACCCGAACGAAAAAGACCACTGCGGCTGCGGCAAGTCCTTCAGCGTCTGAAGAAGGTCGCCCCGGTCATGGCGGATAAGCTTGATATGTTCCAGCTTCTCGGCGTGCCGAGAAAATTCCGGGTGGATCAGAAGGCGCTCGATGAAGGCTACCGCCGGGTCGAGCTCCAGGTTCACCCCGACCGCTTCGCTTCGGCCACTCCCGCGATGAAGCGCGTGGCCGAGCAGTGGTCTCAGCGCGCGAACGAAGCGCTTTCCACACTTTCAGATCCCCTGAAGCGGGCGGTCTATCTCTGTGAGTCCGCGGGCTTCCCCGTGAACGCCGAGAACAACACCCGCATGCCAGTCGACTTCCTCATGCAGCAGATGGAGTGGCGCGAAAAGTTTGAGGCGGGGAAGAATTCCCCTGAAGCTCTCGCGAAACTCGCCTCCGTTGTGCAGGAGGAGAAGACAGCGCTCGTGGACCGTCTCGCAGCCCTTCTCGATGATGAGCAGAGCCCCGAAAAAGCGGTTCCTGAAGTCCGCCGCCTGATGTTCGTCGACAAGATGGCCCGCGACATTGCCGCCGCCATCCATCAGTAAGAAAAAAGAATAAGGAAAAAATCCATGCCTTTGCTTCAGATCGCAGAACCCGGAATGTCTGAGGTTCCGCACTCCGTCCATCTGGCGGTCGGAATCGATCTTGGAACCACGAATTCTCTCGTTGCGACCGTGAAGAACGGCGAAGCGGTCGTGCTCGAGGACGAGAAGGGCTCGGCTCTTCTTCCGTCCGTTGTCCGATATCTCCCGGACGGCACGGTGCAGGTCGGACGCGAGGCGCTTCAGCGCGCGGCCGAAGACCCGCAGAATACGATTTCCAGCGCGAAGCGGCTGATCGGGCGGACCCTTTCGGAAATTGCGGATCCTTCGCATCTTCCGTTCCGTCTGCTTGATAACCCCGGCATGGTGAAGATTGAAACCGCGGCCGGCGTGAAGACGCCTGAAGAGGTTTCCTCAGAAGTCCTGAAGGTGCTCCGCGCCCGGGCTGAGGCGGATCTCGAAGGGGAACTTGTGGGCGCCGTGATTACGTGCCCGGCGTACTTTGATGACGCGCAGCGTCAGGCGACGAAGGACGCGGGGCGCCTTGCCGGCCTCAATGTTCTCCGTCTGCTGAATGAGCCGACGGCCGCTGCTCTGGCCTATGGCCTCGATAAGGCAGCGGAAGGAATTTACATCGTCTATGACCTCGGCGGCGGCACGTTTGACGTGTCGATTCTGAAGCTTGACCGGGGTGTTTTCCAGGTGCTCGCGACGGGCGGCAATTCGGCGCTTGGCGGCGACGACTTTGACCGCGCGGTTTTCTCCTGGGCTATCGCAAAGACGGGCGTTTCGGATACCAGCCTCACTCCCGCGGATAAGCGCCGGCTGCTCGCAGAAAGCCGCGCCGCGAAAGAGCGTCTGACTGATGCCGAATCGACTGAATTCCACGTGAAGCTTGAGGATGGGCGCGAGGTGTCACTTCCGCTCAGCCGCGCTGAATTTGAGGACGCCACGAAGGCGCTGCTTCAGAAGACGCTTGACGCGGTCCGCGCGACGCTCGCTGACGCAAAGCTCAATGCCGCTGATGTGAAGGGCGTTGTGCTTGTCGGCGGCGCGACCCGCATGCCGATGGTGCCGCGTCTGATCCGCGACTACTTTGGGAAAGAGCCGCTCGCCGGCATCGATCCCGATAAGGTGGTGGCGATCGGCGCCGCGATCCAGGCGAATAAGCTCGCTGGCAACGAAGTGGAAAACGATTTCCTCCTTCTCGATGTCACTCCGCTTTCTCTTGGTCTTGAGACGATGGGCGGTCTCGTTGAGAAGGTGATCCCGAAGAACACCCCGATTCCGGTGGCCCGCGCCCAGGACTTCACGACGTTCAAGGACGGTCAGACCGCGATGGCGATCCACGTACTGCAGGGCGAGCGCGAGCTCGTTGATAACTGCCGGTCGCTCGCGAGGTTTGAGCTCCGAGGCATCCCTCCGATGGTGGCGGGCGCCGCGCGTATCCGCGTGACGTTCCAGGTGGATGCGGACGGACTGCTTTCTGTCAGCGCCCGTGAGCAGACGACCGGGGTTGAGAGCTCCGTTGAAGTGAAGCCGTCCTACGGTCTCACCGATGACGACATCGTGAAGATGCTCCGCGAAGGCAACCAGAACGCTGAGGAAGACAAGGCCGCGCGTGATCTGCGTGAAGCACAGGTCGAAGCGAAGCGTATTGTTGAATCAACGGTCTCCGCGCTTGCCGCTGACCGCGATCTGCTTTCGAAGGAAGAAGAAGCGAAGATTCTTGACCTCGTGCGCCACACGCTTACGCTTTCTGAAGCAGATGACACCCAGGCGATCAAGGACGCGATGGACGCGCTCGCCAAGGGTACCGAGCATTTTGCCGAACTCCGTATGGACCGCAGCATTCAGAAGGCGCTCGCGGGCCAGAACGTGAATGACATTTAACGAATAGGAGGCATCTGATGCCGAAGATTACTGTCCTGCCGAACCCGAAATACTGTCCTGAGGGCGCGGAGTTTGAAATGGCGACGGGTGAGAACCTGATCCGCGGGCTTCTCTCGCACGGTGTGAAGATTGAGCATGCCTGCGAAATGTCCTGCGCCTGCTCCACCTGCCACGTGATCATCCGCAAGGGTTTTGATTCGCTCGAGGAGCCGTCTGATAAAGAATACGACTGCCTCGATAAGGCCTGGGGCGTCGGCGCTCTGTCCCGTCTCTCCTGCCAGGTGAAGGTGGCGGACGAGGATCTCACGATCGAAGTCCCGAAGTACACCCGTAACCAGGTTTCCGAGGACGACTGATATGGCGCTCACCTGGAAGGACACAGGGACCATTGCGGAGACCCTCTACGACAACGATCCCGATCTCGATCCGACGACGCTTCGCTTCACGGAACTGCACGATATGGTGTGCGCGCTCCCCGGCTTCTCGGATGATCCCGAGAAATCCTCTGAAGCGATTCTCGAAGCGATCCTGCAGGCGTGGCTCGATGAGCGTGAGTAACGCCTGCCGCGCTAGGCGCTGAAGCGGCCTCGGTCTGATTTCCCGACAGCCGCTCTGCGTTATTATTGAAAGCCTCGCAGCCCCTCCTGCGAGGCTTTTCTTATAAGGATCAAAAAATGCCGTTCAATCTTCGGAATCGCAGCCTGCTTAGCCTCTGTCACCACACTCCTGCTGAAATCACGTATCTCGTCGACCTCGCGGAAGACCTGAAGCGGGCGAAGCGAGGCGGCTACGAAGTGCCGCGTCTGAAGGGAAAAAATATCGCCCTGATTTTTGAGAAGACCTCAACCCGTACGCGGAGCGCCTTTGAAGTGGCAGCGGCCGATCAGGGCGCGCATACGACATTCTTTGACCCGTCGGCCTCTCAGTTCGGCCACAAGGAGAGCGTGAAGGATTCGGCCCGGGTGCTCGGGCAGATCTATGACGCGATCGAGTACCGCGGCTTTGCCCAGAAGACCGTGGAAGAGCTCGCGAAGTACGCCGGCGTTCCGGTCTTCAACGGCCTCACCGATGAATGGCATCCGACGCAGATGCTCTGTGACCTCCTTACGATGCGTGAGCACTGCCACAAGCCCTTTAACCAGATCAGCTTCGCCTACATGGGTGACGCCCGTTTCAACACCGGGAATTCGCTTCTCATGATCGGCGCGAAGATGGGCATGGATGTCCGCATCGGTGCCCCGAAGGCCTACTGGCCCGAGAAGTCGGTGCTCGATATGTGCGAGGCCTTTGCCCGCGAGAGCGGCGCGAAGATCACGCTGACGGAAAACGCGGAAGAAGCCGTGAAGGGCGTCGATTTCATCCACACCGACATCTGGGTTTCGATGGGTGAACCCGCGGACGTTTGGGATCAGCGTATTCATGACCTGATGCCCTATCAGGTGAACGCCGCGCTCCTGAAGGCTTCGGGCAACCCGCGCGTGAAATTCATGCACTGCCTCCCCGCGTACCACAACGCGGAAACAAAGGTGGGTCAGGCCGTGATCGCCGCGCATCCGGAACTCGCGACCGGTGTCGAGGTGACGGAAGAGGTGTTTGAGTCCCCGGCCTCTATCGTCTTTGACCAGGCCGGCAACCGTCTCCATACGATCAAGGCCGTGATGGTGGCAGCGCTTGCCTGCTGAGACTGACACCCGAGTGAGATAAAAGAAAATGAGCGCCGGAAAGGATTCCGGCGCTCATTTTTTTAACCGCAGATGAAGGAATTCGCTCAGACAAACGCCTGATAGAAACCTTCGGGAAGCGTTTTCCCAGTCTTCGCCGCGAGCCAGTGGAGGGCGGCGAGCGACGCTTCGCTTGTCACCTTGCCGCGGGCGATGAGTTCCGCCATGGCGTCCGCGTCGAGGAGTTCCGTCGCCTGCACTTCTCCGTCGACGTTATGAGGCGTCACGCCGTCACGGAGCCGTGCGGTGTAGCAGTAGGCGCGTTCCAGCATCCAGCCGGACTCGGTCGGGCGGCTCGTGAGGAACACGGTCTCGGGGACGAGCTCATAGTCCTCAGGCGTAAGCCCGGCCTCTTCCGCGGCTTCGCGCTTCATAGCGTCAAGCGGGGTTTCGCCTGCTGCCACCATGCCGGCCGCGAGGTTATCCCATTTGCCAGGATTGATGTCCTTCGTGTCTGAGCGCTGCGAGGTCCAGATACGGCCGTCCGGCGTGACACCGTTCATATGAACGGCGACCGTAAGAAGACCGAGAAGACGGAACGCGCTCCGCTCAAGCACCGCGATGCGGGGACCGCCTTCCGGCATCTGAACGTCCACGAGTTCGCCGCGCCAGCGGTGAATCCGGCCTTCGTCCCGGAGGAGAGCCGCGGCGAGCGCGAGGATCGCGGAGAGCGTTTCCTCGCTGTCAGACGCGGCGCCGATCGAAAGCGACGCGCCGTCGAAGGCCGCACCCTCGATCCGTTCCGCGATCAGCCGGGCGTCGTCCTCAGACACCGACCCGGCTGCTCTGCCGCCGATCACAAGGCTCTTCCGCGAAGGATCGAGTGAGGCGGAAGCCTGCTTCGAATACTTCGCGAAGGATTTCCCAATCCGCCACTTGGTATCGGTCATGGCGCTCTTACTTCAGAAGATCCGCTTCGGGACGCATCTGCGGGAAGAGGAGCACGTCACGGATGCTCGGAGCGTCCGTGAGGAGCATGGCGAGACGGTCAATACCGATGCCGCAGCCGGAGGTCGGGGCGAGGCCGTACTCCAGGGCGCGGATGTAGTCCGCGTCGTAGTACATCGCTTCATCGTCGCCCTTGCTCTTCGCGTCAGCCTGAGCCTTGAAGCGGCGGGCCTGATCGTCCGGGTCATTGAGCTCAGAGAAGCCGTTCGCGTGCTCGCGGCCGACGATATAGAGCTCGAAGCGCTCGCAGATGCTCGGATCGCTGTCTGAGGCGCGGGCGAGCGGCGACACTTCGGTCGGGAAGTTGATGAGGAAAGTCGGGCGGATCAGCTTCGCTTCGGCGACAAGGTCAAACATCGCCATGAGGAGCGTGCCGTAGCCGACGAAATCCTTCTGCGGCTCGCCGCGGCGGGCGAGTTCAGCGCGGAGGAATGCCTCATCATCAATCTGCTCGGACGTGTAGTCCGAGTACTTCATGATCGCTTCCTTCGGCGTGAGACGGTCAAAAGGCTGCGAGAGATCCACCGTGACGCCCTGATACTGGACAACGGCGGAACCGGTTGCCTTGATCGCGGCGTAGCGGATCAGTTCTTCGGTGAAGTCCATCTGGATGCGGTAATCCCAGTACGCGGCGTACCACTCGATCGTCGTGAATTCCGGGTTGTGACGGACGTCCATGCCTTCGTTACGGAAGCAGCGGTTCATGTCATAGACACGTTCCATGCCGCCCACCACGAGACGCTTCAGATAGAGTTCCGGAGCGATTCGGAGGTAGAGATCAACGTCAAGCGCGTTGTGATGCGTGATGAAGGGCTTCGCGTTCGCGCCGCCCGGGATCGGGTGCAGCATCGGGGTTTCGACTTCGAGGAAGCGGTGCTGCGTCATGAAGTCGCGGATCGCCGTGATCATCTTGGAACGCGTGATGAAGCGGTTGCGCGACACGTCATTCGTCATCAGATCGACGTAACGCTGGCGGTAGATCAGTTCCGGATCCGTGATGCCCTTATGCTTGTCGGGAAGCGGACGGATCGACTTCGTGAGGAGACGAAGCGTCTCGACGTGAACGGAGAGTTCACCCGTCTTCGTCTTGAAGAGATAGCCGGTGGAGCCGACGATATCACCCACGTCCCAGGTCTTGAAGTTCTTGTACGCCTCTTCGCCGAGCGCGTCGCGCGTGACGAAGTACTGGATCGTGCCGGTCATGTCCTTCACGGTGAGGAAGGAGACCTTGCCCATCACGCGCTTCAGCATGATGCGGCCGGCGGTCTGAACCTCAACCTTTTCGGAAGCCTCAAACGTTTCGCGGTCTTCGGCGTCGTACTTCGCGTGCAGATCGGCAAAGTAGTCCTTGCGGCGGAAATCGTTCGGGTAGGCGGCGTTCGCGTCGCGGAGCAGCTGCAGCTTGGCGCGGCGCTCAGCGATGATGTGATTCTCTTCTGCGGCGGAATCCGCTTCCGGCGCAATCTTCTGTTCTTCAGCCATTTCAGTTCCTGATTTAAAAATTATTCCGTGAGCGCCAGGCGTCAGACGCCCTGCTTCAGGCTCGCCTCGATGAACTGATCGAGGTCGCCGTTCAGCACAGCGGTGGTGTTCGTGTTTTCAACGTTCGTGCGCAGATCCTTGATGCGGCTCTGATCGAGCACGTAGCTGCGGATCTGGTGACCCCAGCCGATGTCGTCCTTAGCGTCTTCCAGCTTCTGCTGCTCGGCGCGGCGCTTATTCATCTCGAACTCATAGAGTTTCGCGCGCAGCTGCTGCATGGCGCGGTCTTTGTTCTGATGCTGCGAGCGTTCGTCCTGGCACTCCGTCACGATACCGGTCGGGATATGCGTGATTCGGACAGCGGATTCCGTCTTCTGAACGTGCTGGCCGCCGGCACCGGAGGCACGGTACACGTCGATACGGAGGTCGGCCGGATTGATTTCGATCTCAATCGAGTCATCCACTTCGGGGTACACGTAGACAGAAGCAAAGGACGTGTGACGGCGGGCGTTCGAGTCGAACGGGCTCTTACGCACGAGACGGTGAATGCCGGTCTCGGTGCGGAGCGTGCCGTAGGCCCAGTCACCCTGAATATAAATGGAGCAGTTCTTGATACCGGCGACGTCGCCCGCGGTTTCGCTCGTGAGCTTCACGCTGAAGCCCTTGCTTTCCGTGTATTTCAGATACATGCGCTCAAGCATCGAGGCCCAGTCCTGGGCTTCCGTGCCGCCTGCGCCCGCCTGAATTTCAAGGTAGCAGTTCGAAGAATCCATCGGATTATTGAACATGCGCTTGAACTCAAGCTGCTCAACCTTCTTTTCGATCGACTTCACGTCTTCACCGACGCTCGCGACCGCATCCCAGTCTTCTTCCTCGCGGCTCATCTCGAAGAGTTCGCCCGCGTCGCGGATGCCGGATTCAAGCTGGCGGTAGGTTCCGACCGTATCCTCAAGGAGCTTTTTCTCCTTGGACACCTGTTCGGCATGCTTCGGGTCATTCCAGAGATCGGGGTTCTCGATCTCGCGGTTCAGTTCTTCAAGACGTCGGGCTTTGAGGTCGATGTCAAAGATACCCCCTGAGACCGGAAAGTCGGTCTCCCAGATCGGTGATGCTGTTTCCGATCTGATTAAGCTGTTCAGCTTCCATTTATATCTCTTACTGTACAGAAACGAAAAAGGAAAATTATAAAGTAGAACGGGGCGCCGCAAAGCCGCGCGGGGGCTTTCCGGATAGGGGTGAAATACCCTGACCCCGTGTCAGTCTGAGGACGGAGGCGAGGCGCCTACTCCTCAGCGTTTTCAATCATGAGCTGGAGCGACTTCCGGCCCATCCACTCATTCACGTCCAGCCGATAGGCGAGCTTCACGCGTCCCGGAAGCGGCGTGCTGTGGCGGAAGAAAATGGCGTCGAAATGCTGACCCGCGGTCGACACGGTCGCTTTGAGATGCTCGCCGCCCCGAAGCGGGGTCTGGCGGACGATATCGAATTCGTTCGCGAAAAGCGGCGCCTCGAAGGACTGCCCCCAGACGACAGAATCAATTTCCCGGATGAGACCGAAGGAAATCTCTTCAGGCGCGAGCGCGCCGTCCACAACGATGTCTTCCGTGAGAAGCTCGGGAGAAATATTTTCCGACACCACCTTTTCAAACGCGTCGCGGAACTGCTCAAGGCCGTCCCCCCGGATCGTGAGACCCGCGGCGAGCGCGTGGCCGCCGTAGCGAAGGATCAGCCCCGGAAACATTGTGTCAATCCGCGAGAGGCAGTACCGGAGGTGAAGCCCCGGGATGGAGCGGCCGGAGCCGCGGAGAAGGCCATTTTTGGTCGGCGCGAAAGCGATCACCGGGCGGTGAGTCCGTTCCTTCACGCGGCTCGCGACGAGGCCGACAAGCCCCTGATGCCAGTCCGGGTGGCTGAGCACGAGGCTCATGCGGTGCTCGATATCGGCGTCGGAGAGCGAATCCAGCGCCTCTTCCTGCATGCTGCGTTCGAGCGCCTTCCGCTGATCATTGATGTCCTCAAGCTGTGAGGCGAGTTCAGTGGCGTTCGCCTCTCCCGCGAGGAGGCACTGGATCCCGATCTCCATATTGGCGATACGGCCGGCGGCGTTGATCCGGGGCGCGAGCGTGAAGCCGAGGTCACGGACCGAGATCTGGGAAATATCGCGCTTATTCTGATTCGCGAGCGTGTAAAGCGCGGTGAGCCCCGCGCTTCCCCTGCCGCTCCGGAGACGCTTCAGTCCCTGAGCCACAAGAATGCGGTTATTGCGGTCAAGCGGCACAACGTCCGCCACGGTTCCGAGCGCGACGAGGTCAAGGAGCTTGGAGAGCTTCGGCTGCTGCCCGGCCGCAAAGGCGCCGCGGGCCCGGAGCTCCGCGCGGAGCGCGATCAGGACGTAGAAGATCACACCGACACCGGCGAGGTTCCCCGGCGCACCGGCGCCGTCAGGACCGTTCGGATTCACGATGCAGGCCGCGGCCGGCAGGTATTCGCCCGGGAGATGGTGATCTGTCACGATCACGCGGATACCGAGCTGGTTTGCGCGCGCCACGCCTTCCACGCTTCCCATGCCGTTATCCACGGTGAGAATGATGTCAGGGCGGCCGTATTTTTCGGTGAGCGCGTCGACCACCACGGGGGAAAGGCCGTACCCCATCGACATGCGGTCCGGAATGAACCAGGACACTTGCTCAGGCCGGAACCCGAGAAGCCGCAGTCCCTGATAAGCCACCGTGCTCGCTGTTGCCCCGTCGCAGTCATAGTCGCCGACAACGGCAACCGATTCCCCTTTCTCAAGAGCGTCCGCGAGCATCGAGGCGGCTTCCGCGGCGTGCGGGAGCGCGGTGGGCGGAATCAGTCCGGCGAGCCCCGTATCCATTTCGCTTTTCCCGACAATCCGCCTCCCGGCAAGCACCTGAGCGAGAGGACGGGAGAAACCTTCCGACTGCAGCCTTGCGGCGGCGGCCGGATCGTAGTGTCGGGTAATAAAGCGGGTCTTCATAGTGTTTTCAGTCTGAATCCGTGAGCCAGGAGTAGTCGGGGGGCGTTTTTTTGGCAAACCGGCTGAGGAATCGGCTCTTCAGTCCTTCGGTTTTGGGGAGGAGCGTCGCGGTGGTGCCGAGGCCGCAGGCTACGATAGCAGTGCTTTCAGTCTTCCGCTCAATCGCGGCGGCCTTCAGTTCCGCGATTTTGGAAGCAACACCGGGGAGCGCGGCGAGCCACGCGTCCCAGTCACCCCGCAGCCACGGTTCCCAGAGGTCACTGATCACGGCGATCATGTCACCGGGGGCCGCTTCCTCAGGCCACGTTTTTCCTGTCGTGCGGCTCACGAACTGGCAGAGCATCCCGGCCTCCATCGCCCAGCTGCGGAGGACCGGCTCGTCGGACATCACGGCGCGGATCAGGGTCGGCGGATAGAAGCGGATCTGACGCCCGCCTCCCGCGATCCATACGGCGTTCGGAGCGGGGCGGCCAGCGGCCTTCCGGCCCGCGGTAATCTCGGTACATCAGGATTGAAATTGAACCAGAGTTTCTTTGTAGGCTTCTCGCCAGAGCGCATCAATCCGGGCGATACCGCGGTCCCCCGCGATCGCGCCTTCATCCAGCCCCATGCCGTCCTGGCACTCCCAGGGGCGGAGCACGGCCTCCCAGTCCTTCATGCGGGTGGCGTACCAGAGCGTATCCCACTGCTGGAGGACGAAACCGAATTTCGCGAGCGTCTTCCGGAGCGGTTCCGAGCAGCGGTCGATTTCTTCCGCGGTGAGAGGATCGCTTCCGAGCGAGCGGTAAACGCCGTTCTCCTCAACGCACGGCGTCACGGACCAGATTTCCGTCGCGAGCGTCGGACCGTGATCCTCAAGCCACACGTAGGCCGCGTGAGCCGGAGTCGTTTTCCCACGCGGCACCACGCCCCAGAACCAGAGGTGATGGGTGCAGCGCGCAAAGGGCAGCGTCAGCCCCTCGGCAAGCCTCTGGCAGACAGGGGTGCCAAGACCTTCCAGGATGGGGTCGAGAAGTGACCGGTCGATTCGAGGAATGACAGCGGGGGCGACGTCCTTCGGCAGACGGGCACCGGGGAGCAGGTAATAGGCAGTGGACATAGGGATCCTATTTTAGACGGAAGACGGTCCCGGGTTAGGTCCGCTCTTGCTTAGAATGTGTGCACAGCTCCGGGATCCGCCCGGAGTCAACAGTCAACACTTCAGGATTTGAGCTCCGTGTCTCTGCCTTTTGAATTTCTGATCGGCCTCCGCTATACGCGTTCCGGCCGGCGAACCGGACGGAAGGACCGGTTTGTTTCCTTCATCTCAGCGACGTCTGTCGTGTCAATCGCGCTCGGCGTGATGGCGCTGATCATTGTGCTTTCCGTGATGAACGGGTTCCAGACCCAGGTTCGTGACCGGATGCTGTCTGTCATTCCGCATATCCAGATTTCAAGCGGCACGGGTCCCGTGTCGGACTGGAGGTCGCTTGCCGCGGTCGCGGAAAAGAACTCCGAAGTGCGGGGAGCCGCACCCTTCGTTGAAGGGCAGGGGCTGATTTCGACTGGTGACCGCGTGATCGGCACCATGGTGGAAGGGGTCGATCCGAAGGAAGAGGTGAAGGCGAGTGAAGTCGCTTCCACGATGCCCGCCGGAACGCTTGACTCACTTACGCCGGGGAGCTTCCACGCGGTGATCGGGTCGGTGCTCGCCGCACGGCTTGGCGTGGCGCCCGGAGATAAGATTGCGCTCGTCGTCCCTCAGGGCACCACGACACCCGCCGGCATGATCCCGCGGGTCCGGACGCTCACGGTGTCAGGGATCTTTACGGCTGGGCACTTCGAATACGATTCGACGATGCTCTTCATGAATATTGAGGACGCCGCGGCGCTCTTCCGCACCGGGGGCCCGATGGGCGTCCGTGTCCGCGTGGCGGATATGCAGGAAGCCCCCGCTGTCGCTGAGAGTCTCATGAAGTCGCTGCCGCCCGGGTACTTCGCCCGCGACTGGACCGTGGAAAACAAGACATGGTTCGCCGCAGTGCAGGTGGAGAAGCGGATGATGTCGATCATTCTCTTTCTCATCGTGCTCGTGGGCGCGTTCGGGCTGGTGTCGACTCTCGTGATGACCGTGACCGAGAAGCAGTCAGACATCGCGATTCTCCGGACGCTTGGCGCTTCGCCTGGCTCCATCATGAAGATCTTCATGATCCAGGGCGCGGTGATCGGCGTGATCGGTGTGGCATCCGGTGTCGCGATCGGGCTACTCATCGCGTGCAATCTCGGTTCCATCGTGTCCGCGATTGAGGCGGTTTTCCATGTGGAATTCCTCCCGCAGTCGATTTACCTGATTTCCGGCATGCCGTCCGAACCCCGGGCGTCCGACATTATTCCGATTGCCGTTTTTTCTCTTTTCCTGTCGCTTGCCGCGACCGTTTATCCGAGCTGGCGTGCGTCCCGCATCCGGCCTGCTGAGGCTCTGAGATATGAGTGAGTTTGCGATTGAGGTTGAGGGTCTCGCCAAGGCGTACCGTGAGGGAGACCGTGAAACACCGGTGCTGAAGAATGTGTCGCTCCGCGTGAAGCCTGGGGAAACCGTCGCGATTGTCGGGGCGTCAGGCGCCGGCAAGTCGACGCTCCTTCACTGTATCGGCGGGCTGGATGACGCCGACGCCGGGCGCGTGGTGGTGGATGGTGTCGATATCGGAGGGATGGATGAGAAGGCGCGCGGTGACCTGAGAAACCGGCGTCTCGGCTTTGTCTATCAGTTCCATCACCTGCTTCCGGAATTCACGGCGCTCGAAAACGTGGCGATGCCGCTCTATATCCGGAGGACACCCGAGGCGGAAGCCAACGCTGCCGCGAAGGCGGTGCTGGAGGAAATCGGGCTCGGGGAGCGGCTTGATCACCTGCCGTCCCAGCTTTCAGGGGGCGAGCGGCAGCGAACCGCGATTGCCCGCGCCGTTGTGACCTCTCCCGCCTGCATTCTCGCGGACGAACCGACAGGGAACCTCGATCAGGACACCGCGCAGGCGGTCTGGGACCGGTTCCTCAGTCTCGCGAGCGAAAAGAACACCGCGATCATCATCGTGACGCATGACCTGGGACTCGCGAAGCGCTGCGGCCGGATTCTGAGGCTGAAGGGCGGTTCGATTGAGCCCTTTGAGGAGTGACCGGGAGGAGGGTGAGCCGTGGCCTGTCTTATCGATACGCATAACCACATGCAGTCTGAGCAGTTCGATCATGACCGTCCGGATGTCTTCCGGCGGGCGAAAGAGTCGGGTGTCGGCTGCGCGCTCATCGCGGCGGGAATTTCAGGCGACTGGACGAAATGCCTCCGGGTGGGGGCAGAGTCCGGGTGGTGCGTCGGGCTTGGGGTTCATCCGCTCGCGACCGCCCGTCCCACGGTGACCCCTGAAGTGGCGGACGAGCTGCGTGACGCGCTCAGGCGCGAAATGGCGGATCCCGCGAGCCGCGTGGTGGCGGTCGCGGAGATCGGGCTGGATGGTTTTGTGCCGGATCTGGACCGCGCGAAACAGGAAGCGGTGTTTGTCGCCCAGCTGAAGGTGGCGCGGGATACCGGCATGCCGGTCTCGCTTCACGTGAGGCGGTCTGTCGACTGGGTCACCAAGTGGCTTCGTCGGATTCCGGTTTCAGGCGGTGTCGCGCACGCGTTTAATGGCTCCGAGGAGCAGGCGAGGATTCTGATTTCGCTTGGACTCAAACTCGGATTCGGCGGCGCGATGATGTATAGCGGCAGCCGCCGGATCAGGCGTCTTGCGGCTACGCTTCCTCTTGAAAGCATCGTGCTTGAAACCGACGCTCCGGATATGCCTTCAGGCGCGAGGCGCGACAGCGGCAACCTCCGGACTGAACCCGCTGATATCGCGGGGTATCTCGATGAACTCGCTCAGCTCCGGGGCATGCCCCGCGACGAGCTTCTTTCAGCCCTCCAGGCGAATTCTCTTGCGGCATTCCCGGGAATGCGTGAGTTTCTCCCGGAGCGTCAGAAGAACTGAAACGCCATATAGAGTTACACTCACGTTCTAATACTTTGACCTGCAAAGTCTTAAGGAAAATGACCCAGTATACGAAAAATAACAGCGCGCTTGTCGCCGTCATCGGTCTTGATCAGCCCGGTATTGTTGCCACCGTTTCTTCCGCCCTTACCCGTCTGGGCTGCAATATCGAAGAAATGACCCAGTCCACGCTGCACGACCAGTTTTCGGGCATTTATCTGCTGAATAAGCCTGAAGGCCTGTCCAACGAGACGCTCAACGAGGAAATCAGCAAGGCGCTCGAAGCCCGCAAATTCCACCTCTCCCTTGTGATCCGCGACTTTGAAGAACTGCCGAAGGATTCCGTGCCGGAGTCCGAATCCTACGTGGTGACGATCTGGGGCAAAGACGGCAACGACATCGTGTCGACCTTCTCCCGCATCATGAGTGAGCAGCGCGTGAACATTCACGATCTGCGCGCGAAGCCGCTCGGTGAGGGTGAGTCCGTTCAGATTTTTGAAGTGAGCGTGCCGAAGGCGGTTGACGCCCGCGCGCTGCACCGCGTGATGTCGGAACGCGCCAAGGCCATGGGCCTCTCGCTCACGATGCAGCATCACCTCATTTTTGATGCGATGCATCACATCGAAATTCATTAATTCCATTTCGGCTGCAAGAGCGGCAGAAGACTCTTTTAGGGTGAAAAACAACAATGATTTCTGAAAACGAGATCCTTTCCACCATCAACATGACCCGGGCCGAGCACCTTGACGTGCGTACGGTGACGCTCGGTGTCAGCCTGTTCGACTGCGCGAGCACCGACTACGACACGTTTGCCTATCGTCTCCGCGCGAAGATCAGCAAGTATGCGAAGCGCCTCGTTGAGACCTGCAACATGGTCGGCGACCGCTACGGCATTCCGGTTGTGAACAAGCGTATTTCGGTTTCTCCGATCGGTACGGTCTGCTCCTCCTTCACGCGCGATCAGCTTGCCGCCGTCTGCAGCGAGCTTGACGCTGCCGCGAAGGAAGTCGGTGTCGACTTTGTGGGCGGTTTCGGCGCTCTCGTTGAGAAGGGCATCACCCCCGGTGAGCGTAACCTGATCGACTCGCTGCCTGAAGCCCTCGCGACCACGGACCGCGTCTGCTCCTCGATCAACGTGGGCAGCACGAAGGCCGGTATCAACATGGACGCGGTTGCCCTGATGGGCCAGCGCGTGCTTGATGTCGCCCAGGCGACCTCGGACCGCGACGGTATCGGCGCGGCGAAGCTCGTTGTCTTCTGCAACATTCCCCAGGACGTGCCCTTCATGGCCGGCGCCTACCTCGGTGTCGGTGAGCCTGACGTCGTGATCGACGTCGGTGTTTCCGGTCCGGGCGTTGTGAAGAAGGCGCTTGACCGCCTGATCGAAGAGAAGAACAACGGCCGCCATATCACGGTGGACGATGTTGCCGAAACGATCAAGTTCACGGCCTTCAAGGTGACGCGCGTCGGTGAAATCATCGGCCGCGACGTGGCGAAGGAACTCGGCATCCCGTTTGGCGTGGCCGATCTGTCGCTCGCTCCGACCCCGGCGATCGGTGACTCCGTCGGTGAAATCTTCCAGGCTCTCGGCCTCTCCTCGATCGGCGCTCCCGGTACGACCGCGATTCTCGCGATGCTGAATGACGCGGTGAAGAAGGGCGGCGTTTTCGCTTCCTCTCACGTCGGCGGCCTTTCCGGCGCCTTCATCCCGGTGTCCGAGGACGCGGCGATTGAAGCCGCTGCCCGCAGCGGCGCGCTCACGTTCGAGAAGCTCGAAGCGATGACCTCGGTCTGCTCGGTCGGTCTCGACATGATCGCGATCCCGGGTGACACCCCGGCCTCGACGATCGGCGGCATCATCGCTGACGAAGCTGCGATCGGCATGATCAACAACAAGGCGACCGCTGTCCGCGTGATTCCGGTCCCCGGAAAGACGGTGGGCGACGTGGCGGTCTTCGGCGGACTGCTCGGCGAAGCGGCCGTCATCCGCGTTCCTGGCGGTGACTCCGCGGGCTTCGTGAACCTCGGCGGCCGTATCCCGGCTCCGATTCACAGCCTGAAGAACTAACGGATAAGAGACCGGGATTCTCCCGGTTTTATCCGTGTTCCGGAATAAGGCCGGGGACTCAGTCCCTGGCCTTTTTTCTTAATTTTTTGAAATTCATCCCCGCATAGGTTCACAATACAAAAGTGGGGATGCCTCCGCCTGGAGAAGCGGGGGCGGGTTTTGGTTGACTTCGGGTTGGAGAGAAAAATGGGGTCGGAAAGTAAATCGCCGCTGGTGAGAATCGTGGATGACGACGAAGGCGTGAGGCAGTCGAGCGCCTTCCTGCTCGGGGCCGCAGGCTACGAGACCGCATGCTACGAGAGCGCTGACGACTTTCTGAAGCATGATGATCCGGCCCGTCCAGGCTGCCTCCTGCTCGACGCCCGAATGCCGGGCATGACAGGCCTTGAACTGCAGGATCTGCTCGACTCCAGGGGTTTCAGGATTCCGGTGATCTTTGTCACCGGGCACGGCGACGTCGATATGGCGGTGCACGTGCTGAAGCAGGGCGCCGCGGATTTCCTCCAGAAACCGGTGGACGGCGACCGGCTGATCGCCGTGGTGGAGGCCGCCGTGAAGCGCGACCTCGAGCGGGTTGAGGCGGATGAGCGCGATAACGCGGACCGGGCGGCCTTTGAGACGCTGACCGCGCGCGAAAAAGAAGTGGTGAAGCTTGTTGCCGAGGGGCTCCAGAACAAAGAAATCGCCGAGAAACTGAATATCGCCGAGAAGACCGTCAAGGTGCACCGCGGCTCCGCCACCCGGAAGCTGAACGTCCGTAATGGCGTTGACATTGCCACGCTGCTTCGCCGCATCGGCGTCATGAATTGAATATTTCTGCGGCCTAATCCGTCCGCAGTCTCGCCTAGAATCTGAATTTGTATTAATTTGCAAAACCGGATTCGGGATTTCTACTGATATAAGCACGCCGCCATAGAATGGGCTGTCGCAAGGGGATTCCCACGCGAGGCCTGTCTGAAGGCGTTTATTCCTCATTAACCGCAGAGAAGATTTGTCCGATGGCACCAGATAACAAGAAAACCGAAGCGCCGGTTAAAGTGAACTGGCAGCTTGCCCGTTCGATGGTGGAACCGCTCTACGCGGGGCAATGCCTTGAGACAGGCGAACCCCGTATGTCGCACGCAGACGGCATGGCCAGCATTCTGCGGGGCATCCGGGATGATGATGAACTGATTGCCGCGGCCTATCTCTCCTCCGTGCAGGATTATCTGAAGAATCCTGAGGAGTGGATTGAGAAGAGTTTCGGCGGCAAGGTGCTCGAGCTCTGCACCGATCTGCAGCGTCTGATGAAGCTCTCCGAACAGGCCCGTTCGAGCAACAAGGAAGCGAATGCCGCGTCCCAGCCCGAGAAGCTGAGAAAGATGCTGCTCGCGATGTGCGGCGACCTCCGGGTCGTGCTCCTTCGTCTCGCGAGCCGTCTGCAGACGCTGCGCTGGTTTGTGATGCACCCGTCGGATGACGCGAAGATCTACGCCGCGGAAACGCTCCAGCTCTACTCGCCGCTCGCGAACCGCCTCGGTATCTGGCAGATGAAGTGGGAGCTCGAGGACCTGTCGCTCCGCTTCACGCGGCCTGAGGTCTATCAGGAGATCGTGCGGCACCTCGACGCGAGCCGCGCCGAGCGCCTCGCCTTCGTGCAGCAGGCCGTGACGAAGATCCGGTCGCTGCTCGCCGCGCACCATATCCGGGGCGAGGTCTCCGGCCGCTCGAAGCATATCTACTCGATCTGGCTCAAGATGGAGCGTAAGCACCTGCCGTTTGAGCGGCTCTTCGACCTCCGGGCGCTCCGCGTCATCGTGGATACGGTCGAACAGTGCTACGAGGTGCTCTCGATCCTGAATGAAAATTTCACCGCGATTCAGTCAGAGTACGACGACTATATCGCGCATCCGAAGCCGAACGGCTATCGGTCGCTGCACACGGTTGTGAAGGCTTCAAACGGGCTTCCGGTCGAAATCCAGATCCGTACGCGCGAGATGCATGAGTTCGCGGAACTCGGTTTCGCGGCCCACTGGCGCTATAAGGAAGCGGGCAATTCGCTTGGCGTGAATTCCGCTGAAGAGCAGAAAGTTGTCTGGCTCCGTCAGCTGCTCGCGTGGCACTCGGACGTTGAGCCGCCGCGCGCGCCGGGTGTCGAGGACGATCTGATCTACGCGCTCACCCCGATGGGGCGCGTTGTGGAACTCGCGGCGAACAGCACACCGGTGGACTTTGCCTATATGGTCCACACGCAGCTCGGCCACCGCTGCCGAGGCGCGAAGGTGAACGGCGCGATCGTGCCGCTCACGCATAAGCTGAAGACCGGCGACACGGTGGAAATCATCGCGGCGAAGTCCGGCGGCCCGTCGCAGGACTGGATGAATCCGGAGCTTGGGTTCGCCGCCATGGCCCGGACCCGCGGCAAGGTGAGAACGTGGTTCAACCAGCTGCACCTCCAGGAGCAGATCGCACGCGGGCGTGATGAGCTCGATACCGAACTCGCGCGCCTCGGGAAGTCGACTTATAACCTTGAGTCGCTCGCGAAGACGCTTGGTTTTGAGTCCGTGGATGATCTCTGCCTCACCATCGCGAAGGACGAGATTTCGAACCGCGCGATCGAAGCGGTCGTGGTGCCTCAGACGCAGAAAAAGGCGGCCGATGAGCCGGTGATCCCGGTGAAGCCCGCGCAGCCGCGTGCCCATCACGATAACGGACAGATTCTTGTTGCTGGTGTCGGATCGCTTCTCACGCAGCTCGCGAAGTGCTGCCATCCGGTGCCGCCTGACGAGATCGTGGGCTTTGTGTCCCGCGGCCGCGGTGTCGTTGTGCACCGCGCTGACTGCCCGAACGTGAAGAACCTGATGGAGCAGTCGAAGGAACGTCTGATTGAGGTCTCCTGGGGTGAAGCGCCCGAGGACACTCTCTACCCGATGGAGATCCTCGTTCTCGCCCGCGACCGTATCGGTCTTCTGAAAGATGTGACCGATGTCTTCATCCGCCTGAAGATCAACATCACGAACGTCAACACGCAGACTGTGAAGAACGTCGCGCGCCTGAAATTCGGGGTGGAAGTGGCCGGTGCCGCGCTGATGCAGCAGGCCCTGAAGGAGATTCTTGAGGTGAAAGGGGTCATTTCGGCCCATAGAAGCTAGTGAAAACCCCTAAAATAAAATATTTTTAGGGGGAACTCTTGCTTTTTTATTTTGGATCCGTAGAATTCTAATTCTCTCAGGCACGTAGCTCAGCTGGTTAGAGCATCACCTTGACATGGTGGGGGTCGTTGGTTCGAGTCCAATCGTGCCTACCAAATTTTTCTGGGAGTGCTGTGTTGTTAGATTTTTCTCTGATGAATCGAACTACACTGACCATCATCTAAAACCGATGGTGAGTCACACAGCAGTTCTGTTGCTTTAAAAAAGAAAGTGCGGCTCGGGCCGCACTTTTTTTTTATTCTTTGCAGCCCGAGCCGGCGGCCGATATCCTTTACCTGGGCGGACCGGCCGGCAGAACCGCCTGACGGGCGGTCAGAGTTGCCGCTCTTCAGGCGGCAAACAGTCTGGGCAAGAAATCTTTTGAAAGAGAAGTCCCTGTCTGAAGGGGTTGAAAAGGGAGTGTCAAATGTTGGAAATTACTTTGCCGGATGGTTCAAAGCGCGAGTTTGAAGGCCCCGTGACAGTGGCGCAGATTGCCGCTTCGATCGGTGCCGGACTCGCCCGTGCGGCGCTTGCCGGCCGCGTGGACGGAAAGCTTGTGGATCTCTCTGAGACCGTGGATCACGACGCCTCTGTCGCGATCATCACCGGTAAGGATGAGGAAGGTCTTGACATCATTCGCCACTCCACCGCTCACCTGATGGCTCAGGCAGTGAAGCAGCTCTATCCGGAAGCCGAAGTGACGATCGGACCGTCGATCGAAAACGGTTTCTACTACGACTTCTCCTGCAAGAAGCCCTTCTCGGAAGAAGACCTCGCGAAGATCGAAAAGCGCATGGACGAGATCGTGGCGGAGAACCTCCCGATCACGCACCGCGAAGTGACGCGCGACGAGGCGATCTCCTTCTTCGATAAGCTCGGCGAGCACTATAAGGTCGAACTCGTGAAGGCGATTCCGGAAGACCAGAAGATCACGCTCTACACGCAGGGCGACTTCACGGATCTGTGCCGCGGGCCTCACGTGCCGAGCACCGGTGTGCTGAAGGTGCATAAGCTGATGAAGGTGGCCGGCGCTTACTGGCGCGGCGACTCGAAGAATGAGATGCTGCAGCGTATCTACGGCACCGCGTTCGCGACGAAGGATGAGCTGAAGGCTTATCTGCACATGCTCGAAGAGGCCGCCCGCCGCGACCACCGCAAGCTTGGCAAGGACATGGACCTCTTCCACCTCCAGGAAGAAGCCCCGGGCATGATTTTCTGGCACGCGAAGGGCTGGGCCCTCTGGCAGGTGATCGAGCAGTACATGCGCCGCATCTACCGCGACAACGGCTACCAGGAAGTGAAGGCTCCGCAGCTTCTCGACCGCTCCCTCTGGGAGAAGTCCGGCCACTGGGCGAAGTACCGCTCCAACATGTTCACGACGGAGTCTGAGAACCGCATCTACGCTCTGAAGCCGATGAACTGCCCGGGCCACATCCAGATCTTCAAGAGCGCGCTCCGCTCTTACCGCGATCTGCCGATCCGCTACGGTGAATTCGGTCAGTGCCACCGCAACGAGCCGTCCGGCTCTCTGCACGGCCTGATGCGCGTCCGCGGTTTCACGCAGGACGACGGCCACATCTTCTGCACGGAAGATCAGATTCTCGACGAATGCGTGAATTTCACCGCGATCGTGAAGAAGGTCTACAAGGACTTCGGATTCGACGATATTGAGTACTTCGTCGCGACGCGTCCTGAAATGCGTATCGGTGACGACGCGACCTGGGACAAGGCTGAGAAGGATCTGATGATCGCTCTCGACCGCGCCGGTGTGAAGTACAAGGTGCTGCCGGGTGAAGGCGCTTTCTACGGCCCGAAGGTTGAGTACCACCTCCGTGACTGCCTCGGCCGCAGCTGGCAGTGCGGTACGGTTCAGGTTGACTTCCAGATGCCGGGCCGTCTCGGAGCGGAATATGTTGATGCCGATGACCAGAGAAAGGTCCCGGTTATGCTCCATCGTGCTATCCTCGGTTCTCTGGAACGCTGGATTGGTATGCTGCTTGAGAACTACGCCGGAGCCCTTCCGCCGTGGCTCGCACCGACTCAGGTAGCGGTTGCCTCCATTACGGATTCCCAGGCAGACTACGCTCACGAGGTTTATCAGAAACTCTTCAATGCGGGTTATCGAGTAGAAGAGGATTTGCGCAGTGAGAAAATCAACTATAAAATTCGCGAACTTAGTCTGACGAAAGTTCCTTACATCCTGGTTGTGGGTGAGAAGGAAAAGCAGGCAGGTACAGTGGCTGTCCGTGAGCGCGGCGGCCGGAATATCGGTGCTATGAGTTTTGACGACTTTGCTGCGCTGCTCGCGGCTCAGGTCGCCGATCACACCAACATTGAGGTTAATAAGTGATAACAAATAGTAGGGATAACCCTGCAAAAGAGGAAAATCGTCATCGTCTGAATCGTGAAATCCGGGTCCCCGAGGTCCGAGTCACGATGCCGGACGGAACCAGCGTCATCATGAACACGTACGACGCTCTTCACAAGGCTGAAGAGCTCGGCGTGGATCTGGTCGAAGTCGCGCCGAAGGCGCGTCCGCCGGTTTGCAAGCTGATTGACTACGGCAAGTTCAAGTACCAGGAACAGAAGCGCGCTCAGGAAGCCAAGGCCAAGCAGAAGGTCACGCAGGTGAAGGAAGTGAAGTTCCGCCCCGCGACCGACGAAAACGATTTTCAGACGAAGATCCGTGCTGTCCGCCGCTTCCTTGAAGGCGGAGATAAGGCTAAAATTACGCTCCGCTATCGCGGCCGCGAAATGGCCCATCAGGAATTCGGCGTGGAACTTATGGACCGCGTGAAGACCGAGCTGGGTGATATCGCTCAGGTTGAGCAGAATCCGAAGCTCGAAGGGCGCCAGATGATCATGGTGCTCGGGCCGAAGCGCAAGAAGTAATCAGACGAAATCGTCCGGGGGAGATGCGTTTCTCTCCTCCGGCATTTCTGACCAGTTTTGCAGTACCTCCGAAACTTCTCCCAACCCGGGAAGTGTCGGAGTTAGAAGAAGTGATTCAAGGGCAGTTCAAGACCATCCAAACTTTTTCCGGAAGGCGCCTTTGAGTCATCAATAAAGAGGAAACGGCAAATGCCGAAGATGAAAACCAAGCGGGCTGCTGCCAAGCGCTTTAAAGTGCGCTCCGGCGGTTCCATCAAGTTTGGCCACTCGACCAAGCGTCACATCCTGTCCCATCGCACGACCAAGAACAAGCGTCACCTGCGCGGCATGGTGACGGTTGCGAAGTGCAATGAGCTCAACGTCAAGCGCATGCTTGCCATCGCTTCCTGATCTGGATAGGAGAATAAAAAGATGCCTCGAGTTAAGCGTGGTGTAACCGCTCGTGCCCGTCATAAGAAGCTGCTCGCCCTGTCGAAGGGCTACAGCCTTCGTGCCAACAATGTGTTCCGTGTGGCCAAGGAAGCCGTCATGCGCGGCGCCCAGTACGCCTATCGTGACCGCCGTGCGAAGAAGCGCGTCTTCCGCCGTCTGTGGATTGCCCGTATCAATGCGGCTACCCGTCAGAACGGAATGACCTACAGCGCCTTCATCAACGGCCTTCACAAGGCGAACATCCTCCTTGATCGCAAGGTGCTCGCTGATATGGCTGTGTTTGACAAGGAAGGCTTTGTTGCTCTGGTCGAAAAGGCCAAGGCAGCTCGTGCTTAATTGGTGAATCCACTTGTCAAAGCACAGGAGCGCTGAAGCCTCGGCTGAGGTGCTCCAGCTTTAAAAGGGGCGGGCCAGCAGTACCGGGCCGCCCCTTTTTTCGTTATCTTCTTCTGTATTGCGGGCAAGAAAGCAGACCGCTGCTGCCCACGTTTTCCGTATCGGAATCAAAAAATGGAAGATTTATCCAAACTGATTGAATCCGCCCGGCAGGCTTTCGCTGAAGCGACGCAGCCTGCAGCGCTGGAAGATGCCAAGGCGAAATTCCTTGGGAAGTCCGGCACCCTCACGACAATGATGAAGGGTCTGCGGGATCTCGCAGCCGACCAGCGGAAGGCGGCCGGTGCTGAGATCAATGCCGCGAAGCGTGCTGTGGAAGAGGCGCTGAACGCCCGCCGCGAAGCGCTCGCGCAGGCCGCTCTCGAGAAGAAGCTTGCCGAGGAAGCGATCGATGTGACGCTGCCGGGACGTACGTCTCCCGCCGGCGGCATCCACCCCGTGATCCGCACCTGGATGCGTATTGAAGAGATTTTCCGTTCGATCGGTTTCGACGTGGCCTCCGGCCCCGAAATCGAGAACGACTGGTACACGTTCACGGCGCTCAATAACCCCCTCAACCATCCGGCCCGCTCGATGCAGGATACGTTCTACGTCGACATGAAGGATGAGAAGGGGCTGCTGCTGCCGCTGCGCCCGCACACCTCCCCGATGCAGGTCCGTTACTCCCGCACCCACAAGCCGCCGATCAAGGTGATTGCTCCGGGACGTACCTACCGCGTTGACTCCGACGCCACGCACTCCCCGATGTTCCATCAGGTCGAAGGACTGTGGCTCGGCGAAAACATCAGCTTCGCGGATCTGAAGGGCGTGTACTCCATGTTCCTGCGCCGGTTCTTCGAAACCGACGACCTCATCGTGCGCTTCCGTCCGAGCTACTTCCCGTTCACCGAGCCGTCTGTTGAAGTGGACATGATGTTCACCACCGGCTCCCGCAAGGGCAAGTGGCTTGAGATTTCCGGCGCCGGCGAAGTGCACCCGACCGTGGTCCGCAACTACGGGCTCGATCCCGAGCAGTACTGCGGCTTCGCTTTCGGCTCGGGTCTTGAGCGTCTCACGATGCTGCGCTACGGCATCGACGACCTGCGGCTCTTCTTTGAAGGCGACCTCCGGTTCCTTCGCCAGTTCAACGAGTAATGGGGAAGAAAAATGCTGTTTTCTGAAAGCTGGCTTCGTACGTATGTGAATCCCGCGATTTCGAGCGAGGAGCTCCAGGACGCGCTCACGATGCACGGCCTCGAAGTGGACGAAGCCCGTAAGGCGGCCCCCGATTTCACGGGTGTCGTGATTGCTGAAGTCGTTGAATGCCGCGACCATGAGAATTCCGATCACCTGCATGTCTGCCAGGTGAACGCCGGCACTGGCGAACTGATCCAGATCGTCTGCGGCGCGCCGAACGTCCGAGCTGGGGTGCGTGTGCCCTGCGCGATGGTGGGAGCTGAGCTCCCCGGCGGGTTCAAGATCAAGAAGGCGAAGCTGCGCGGCGTGCCCTCGAACGGCATGCTCTGCTCGGCCCGTGAGCTCGGCGTGTCCGAGGATCATGACGGTCTCTGGCTTCTGCCGGAAGACGCCCCGATCGGCGAAGATATCCGCAAGTACGCTCACCTCGACGACGTCGTGGTGGATCTGAACGTCACGCCGAACCGCGGTGACGCGCTTTCTCTCACCGGTATCGCGCGTGAAGTCCACGCCGTGACGGGGGCTGAGCTGAAGCTCCCGGAAATCCATGAAGCCGCTGTGACGACTGACGCGGCTCATGCCGTGAAGATTGAGGCCTCTGACCTCTGCGCCCGTTATACGAGCCGCGTGATCACGGGGCTGAACGCCAAGGCGAAGACGCCTGAATGGATGGCGGAGCGGCTTGAGCGCTGCGGTCAGCGTCCGATTTCGGCTCTCGTCGATATTTCGAATTACGTGCTCCTCGAGCTCGGCCGTCCGACTCACTTCTTTGACCTCGATAAGCTCTCCGGCACCGTGACGGCGCGCTGGGCGAAGAAAGGCGAGAAGATTGAGCTCCTGAACGGCAAGACCGTTGACCTGACCCCGTACTACGGCGTGATCGCGGATGATAACGGTTCGCAGGCGATCGCCGGCATCATGGGCGGCTCGGCGGACTCTGTGTCGGATGACACGGTGAACCTCTTCATCGAGTCCGCGTTCTTCCGTCCGGCCGCGATCCAGGGCCGCGCCCGTAAGCTCAACTTCTCGTCTGACTCCTCGTTCCGTTTCGAGCGCGGTGTCGACTATGGAACGACCCGTGAGCATCTCGAGTACATCACGGCGCTCGTTCTCTCGATCTGCGGAACCGACACCACGCGCGTCGGCCCGGTGAGCGACATTGAGTCCGATCTCCCGGAGCGCCGCGTCGTGAAGTTCCGCGCTGCACGCTGCCGCAAGCTCGTCGGTGTGGACATTCCGACCGACTTCATGGAAGAAGCCTTCAAGCGTCTCGGGTTTGAGTACACGCGTGACGGTGACCTCTTCACGGTGACCTCTCCCACGTACCGCTTCGATATCGAAATCGAAGAGGACCTCGTGGAAGAAGTGGCCCGTCTCTGGGGTTACGACAAGCTGCCGGAAAATCCGCCGCTTGAGCGCGCTGTGATGCTGCCGTCCCGCGAGGATCGCCGCACGCAGCATGACCTGCGTCTGAAGCTTGCCGGCCGCGGCTATCAGGAACTCGTGAACTTCTCGTTTGTCGAAGAGAAGTGGGAGAAGGATTTCGGCGGCGAAGCTGCCCCGATCCGTCTGCTGAACCCGATCGCCTCGCAGCTCTCCGTGATGCGTACGCAGCTGATCGGCGGCCTTGTCGACATTCTGCGCTACAACCTGAACCGCAAGGAAGACCGTGTGCGCGTGTTTGAGCTCGGCCGCGTGTTCTTCCAGGATCCGACGATTGAGCCTTCTGACACGTCCGTGAAGGGCGTCCGTCAGCCCGAGCACCTCGCCGGTCTCGCCTACGGCACCGCGGACGCTCCGCAGTGGGGCATCAAGTCCCGCCGCGTGGACTTCTTCGATGTGAAGGGTGACCTCGAACGCCTCGCCTTCCCGCTCACGCTTGATTTTGTTCCGGAAGTCTTCCCGTCGCTTCACCCGGGCCGCAGCGCCGGGGTGTATCTTGACGGAAAACGGATCGGTCTCATCGGCGAATTGCACCCGAGGCTTCAGCAGGCGTATGATCTCCCCCTCTGCCCTGTGGTGTTCGAGATCGATGTAGAGCCGCTGCTCAGCGTGCCGGTCCCCGAGCATAAGCCCGTTTCCAAGTTCCAGAAGTCGCTGCGCGATATTTCGCTCGCAGTGCCGGCCTCTGTGACTTCGAAGCAGATCTTCGACGCGGTGCGCGCCGCCCGGAGAACGGATGTGAGACTCGCCTGTCTCACCGACTTCCGTCTCTTCGACGTGTACCATCCGGAAAATCAGCCTTCCGCCGATAAGTCGATGGCCTTCCGCCTCGTGCTGGAGTCCTTCGGTGAAGAGGCTGTGACTGAAGCCCAGATCGAAGGCGCGACTGAAGCGGTGATCGCTGGACTTGAACCCCTTGGCATTAAACTTCGTGCTTAATTAGGTAACCTTTGAAATGGCTATTGAAGAGAATGATTTTTCCCCCACCGTCGGGACGACGATGACGAAAGCCGATCTGGTCGATATTCTGTTTGACCGGATGGGTCTTTCGAAGCGCGAAGCGAAGCTGCTTGTCGATGTGTTTTTCGACGAGATTCGCTCCCGCCTGGAGCATGGCAGCCCCGTGAAGCTTTCCGGTTTCGGCAACTTCCAGCTGCGCGACAAGCCCCAGCGCCCCGGACGCAACCCGAAGACGGGTGAGGAAATCGCGATCACGGCCCGCCGTGTCGTTACGTTCCACGCATCGGCTAAGCTCCGCGATGCAGTCCTTGCCGGCTTCCCGGCGAAGTCTGCGAATTAAAATCGCTTTGTAATCCGAGTGTTTGAGAGCGGCAGAACCGGTAAAACGGTTCTGCCGCTTTTCTTTAAGCCCGTCCTTTTAGCGGTTAGAATCGGAAGGTCAGCTAGAGAAGGAAAAGGGCATGTCAGAGAAAGAAATCGGAGCTTTTCCGCCGATTCCGGAGAAACGCTTTTTCACGATCGGCGAAGCGGCTGAGCTGGTCGGAGTCGCGACTTCGGTTCTCCGGTTCTGGGAGGATGAGTTCAAGCAGCTTTCGCCGGGCCGTCACGGTTCGCGCCGCCGCTATGAGAAGAAGGATATTCTCACGGCGCGTGAGATCCGCTCGCTCCTCTATGATCAGGGCTATACGCTGGCCGGCGCGAAGAAGCATCTGAAGCACCGGAAGACAGCAGTCGCTCAGGCGACTGAAGGCAGAGCCGCCGTGAGCCCGAATGTGGTCGAGGAACTCCGGAATATCAGGGATTCCATCAAAAATTTCCTTTTATGAAGATTTTGTGGTATAGTTCATCTCTCTCGGGGTGTGGCGCAGCCTGGTAGCGCACTTGCATGGGGTGCAAGGGGTCGTGAGTTCGAGTCCCACCACCCCGACCAATTCCAGGAAAGGAGACAACGAAAGTTGCCTCCTTTTTCTTTGTATTCGTCTACGACAACTCAATAAAAACAAGAGCTTAAGACACAATACGCGTGTTGTCTTTGTCTCTAATCCTCTCCGTAAGGCGTGTCATTATCTAAGAATCTATGCCACAATCATTACCACAAATGAGCGGGGAAACTTCAATTTCTCCCCAAACATAACGGAATTTTTTGTGGTAATAACTGTATTTTTTATTTAAAAACATTTGATTACGGAGATTGAGCGTTATGCGCGTGGCAAACAGGATGACTGACAAGCGTTTGAAAGCCCTGACGGCTGACGCTTCATGCGGGATTGTCCCCGGGCTTTATGTTGGAGTCAGGAAGCTCAAGGACGGGACATATGCCCGTTATTTCCTGCTTCGGGATCGTGGTTTGAAGCGGGTCTTTACTCTCGGGAAGTATCCCGAAATGTCACTCGCTGAGGCCTTCGAGAAGGGGCTCAGATGGAGGAAACTGATAGCGGAAGGGATTGACCCATCTGAGCAGGAGAAAGCGGCCAGAGACGCGCTACGCCCCTCCCCGGCACCTCAAAAAGAGGAGGACGCACTAACCTTTGAAAAACTTATCTGGAAGTGGATTGAGTTCAACACAAAGAGGGGGAGGTGGAAAAACGCTGAAAAATCCCGCGATCTGGTTTGGGATGGCTTTTTCAGGAATCACATCCCTAAAGAAATCAGAGACTGCCCGGTTGTAGACCTGAAACCTCAGATGTTCTGTGATGCCCTGGGGGAAAAGTGGGGAACCATGATTGACACGCCCGAAAGGATCCTTAGCGACGCTAAAAGAGCGATTGATTGGGCAATACGCTCGGAGATGATCCCGCCGATGGTTAACCCGTGCCAGGTGGTGGACGGGCGTTTAGGGGATTTGCTGCCACTAAATCGACCGGAAGGCGGGCACGAGCCGGCACTGCCGCCGAAACGTATGCCGGCTTTCTTTAAGGCACTTATGCAGCTTGTCCCGGTTAGCCAGACGGCCCGCTGCCTTGCATTCGCGATCCTTACTTCAGCGCGCAACACAACAGCGCGTGAAGCAACATGGGGGGAAATCCAGCAGGATGATGATGGGAGGTGGCTGCACGTTATTCCTCGTGCCCGCATGAAGGTGAAGAGCGAAAAGATTCCCTTTGACCGCAAAACACCGCTTTGCCTAGAAGCCGTTCAGCTGCTGGAATCAGCCCCACGGGTAGGGGGATCTCCAGATTCCTATATTTTCCCCAATGTGAACAAGGGGAGAAATTCTCCTTTTTCCCGTGATTCTGTCCGGGCGCTGATTAAGCGCATGCACGACAAACAGAAAAGAATTGACGGGATTGGCTGGGTAGACCCCGATCAGTTCCATGCGAAGACCGGCAAACCCCGTATAGTGACCCTCCACGGGCTCGCGCGGGCAACTTTCAATACCTGGGCCAAGGATGCCAAGGGATACTCCCACAAGCCGTTCTCGCGCGATCTGAGAGAAAGCTGCTTGGATCACCGCAACGAGTCCTACCAGTGCGCGTACGATCGGGAGCAGGCTCTGGGTGATATGCGTGAGGTCTACGATGCCTGGGGGAAGTTTTGTTTCTCTTTGGGAAAACGCTGAGAGGGCACCACATTGGAAGTTGTTAACATCAAAATAAATCATATTTATTTGTTTAGTGGGGGTAAGAGTGATACCAGATCTGGTGACCATTGCAGGGGCACGGCGGCGCGTCCTCCCGCCGGGGAGGTATTTGGCCTCGTTAGAAGAAATTCAGGGGAAGTTTGCCCCAGATACGGACGCTAATCGGGCGAAGATCTGGCAAGGTTTCACAAATTTCTGCGGCTTAATGCGGCAATGTGTTGAGGAAATCGCCGAGATATGGATTGGAGGGAGTTTTATCACTAGCGAAGAGGAGCCTCATGATATAGACGTGGTTTTCCTGATAAAAGAAACTGTCTATACGCGCGTCTGTTCTACAGCAGAAGGGAGCTTTGCTCTTAACTTTTTGCTTAATAAATCGCCTAGAACAGACATAAAAGAAAAGTACTGTGTCGATCCATATCTTTTAGTTGTGCCCCCAACCGAAATGGGGATATCCCCCTGGGAGTATATGTACCGTAGGGGGTATTGGGATCAGTTTTGGTCAAAGACTCGTTTTATAGACGAGAATAACAGCCGGTGGAAATACCCTCTGGCCGGATTTTTGGAGGTTGAAGTCGATGGCTACAATTAATGCCGGTGGCTTGGATGAGTTGATATCCTTGGGATTTCAGCCGGGAAAGATTTATCCGCTCCCGAAAGACCCGATGGAAGCCTCTCGTGAGAGTGTTGAAGCTTTTGTTTGCTCTCATGATAGAGGGTGTACTAAGAGCTCAGGTGGGCAAATCCATATTACTGGTCCCGCGGTGCACAGACACTCTGCTCCAATAAAAGTCGTGGGTAACCTTCTTTTGAATTTACAAGACGGTGTAGATGCAATTGGAGCAAAAATATATAACATCTTTTCAGATACTGGGGCATTGCCAAAAAGCGTGACTGATCGCACACGGTTATCAATTTCAGCGTCTCCTCTACCTGGGTCTGTTATTATTAACGTAGTCCCAGAGTATACGGAGCAAGGTAAAAGTGAGCAGGAGTTTTTAGAAGAACCGCCTCTATCCGATAGGGCGTTCAAACAACTTTTGGAATTAATAAGTTCATTCCCATCCATTGAGAAAGACCAGGGCGACTTTGTAGAGAAGATGGCGGAGTACGGCTCTCGCGTTGCCGCTGCTCTATCTAAGATTTGTGAAACAGTGGCCTCTGGGAAGATTGATATTGAAATGAAATGGGATGGAGAGAACGGAGAAACAATCTGCTCTTATATGACGCACGACTTCGCTAAAGAAATGGGACAGGTGATCGCTAACGCAGATATTAGAAATGAACAAGAAGAAATCGAGGGGTCCTTAATTACACTAACTAAGTCTAGTAAGGATAAGTTGAGAATTTTGACGGGCGAAAACGAAGAAAAAACATTTTCCTTAGGGGCTATCCCCCTGGGTTCGATTGATACCTTCCATGTAGGAGACAGGGTCAAGGTTAAAATAGAAAAGATTACTAGCAAAAAAGTTGGTGGGAAAATTAGAGAGAGCTTTACAGGGATTTCGATATCTCCCATCCCCTAACAATAGGAGCCGGAGAAATCCTTGGCTTTTTGTACCTTTACTTTAGGGGGCCCCAACGGAGCCCCTAGATAGTAATAGACTCGGCGGATTTGCTTACGAAAGCCCCACCAGGTACCTATAGCACGGCAAATCCTTTACGGCCATGTCGTGGTGGGCGAGGATCTTTTCGACCTCATTCATGTTTGCCTCGTTCATCATTTCGTAGAAGCGCGGTGCCTCTGGAGACTGGACAGCAACGAGGATCTGATAGACAAGGCCAAGCTGCCTGCGGAAGAGATATTTTTTGTAGTAGACGAGGGTTCTGATACGTTCCATCTCGTCTCTTGAGAGCGTGATGCTGTTTTTATCTTCGAGCGCGGGGAGCTTTACCTCGCAGGTCGCGATGAAGTCGAGCGCGGTCTGAAGGTCCTCGCTTCGGATCTGGTCATACTTTGCGACCTGAAAGTGGGCATAGAGCGCGTGATAGATCGTCTGGTAAGCGACAGCGCTCTTCTTTGCGCGCGCCGAGATAGCCTTGCGGATCTGAAGCTGCTCCGCGGGGGTGAGGGTGGCTGCTGAGTAGCTCCCGGTCTTGCGGATAGCGGGGAGCACTTCACTTGTCACCCAGCGGCGAAACTTCTTAGCTTCTGGACGGCGGCTTTTGAAAATCAGAGCATAAAGACCAGACTCAGAAACGATTGAAATTTCTTGCTTTCCGCCGGGGGTGTCAATTGTATTTACACCCTTTTCGTCATCATCCAAAAGCGCAACAGAAGCACGGATATTCGAGAGTTGAAGAATCTTGCCGACATCGGCAGACGAAAACCACGGGCACCCGAAACGAGGATAGTTCTTACGGGGGATTTCTCAAATCAGAACACAGAGAGATTAGACATAAGCATGTCTCCTAACAAGGGAATTAAATCCCTGCCACCACAACGCCAAGTGTGGCGGGCAGGCCTTGCAGGTTGGCGTACCGGTGTTAGGAGCCGGCCTCCCAAAGGGAGCCTGCAAGCCCACCCATAAAAGGTGACCTGCACGCATAAGAAAAGCCGCATGAGGCGGCTATGCGCCTAACAGTCGGGACGCCAATCCCGCGCCCGGAATCCGGGCAGGGAAAATATAGCATATTGAAGATATTGCTGCTGAGCTTTACGCGGTTCCCCCAAACTCACGCTGAGACTCCCGTACCGACGGATTTCACCCACTTCCTGATATCGTCTACCTTGAACCTCGTGCACTTTGGGCTGAGGCGCACGGGCTGAGGGAACGAGGGATCTTCCTTCACCTTTTTCCACACGGTGCTTTCCCCAATCGAGAGCATGGCCGCGGCTTCTTTCACATCCACCATCAGTAACCCCAGCGGGGGGATTGTTCTGCCACGCTTCCTCATTTCTCGCTCTCCTGTTCATCTATTGCTTTATCTATAGCGGCCAAAGCTTCCTCCCCATATCCGGACACAAAAAGCTTGATTGCTTTTGAGATTTCTTTGGCTCCAGGACCGCTGATCGCATTAGCGTTTTCACAAGTCATTCTGTATTCCTTATGGTAAAGATCGCGCGAGCCTATCGGGTAGTTATGCTCCAGGAGCCATATCAGATACCAGCGCGCCTTTTTCAGGTCATCAACTGCATTCCCCTTATATGGGGCGCGCATCAGGTACTTCACAACGTTCCCAGAACAGAAATCCCGATCAGCAACGATCTCGATGACTTCGTGCGGCAGCTGGTTGTAGTGCGCCGGGTGGTTGACCATATCAGACATAGTTCATCTCCTTGAACTTCAACTTGCTGTCGAGCAGATCCTCGGCCGCGTCGTAGTACTGCGCCCCTTTCCCCATCGCATAGCGCTGCGTCGAAATGCGACTTGGTGGGAAATACTCGACCAGATCCTCGAATGTTGAGGCCGCTAGGCGCCTCAGGTGCTTCAGCTGCGGATAGAGAATCCGACGATGGTTCAACCATGTGTTCGCGATCATCTGGAGCAGCTGGTTCTGCTGTTCGATTTCCCGCATGAACGCCGCCCTCTGGGATTCGTCTTCAACCCACGATGAGAGCCCGTAGGCGAAGACGAGCTGCGACTTTGCCAGTCCGAAGTACGGCTGAAGATCGTCTGCAGCCTTGCTGTACCTGATCGCGGCCAGGGGCTCGAGGAAATCGCCGGCGAAGCGATTGACGTCAGACTCGAGCCAATACCCATCCCCTTTGATGAGGATCCTCGAAAGCGCCGAGGCCTGCCTCAGACCGTCAGCAAAGCTCAGCCTGCGGTGCAGTTTGCGAGGTTTCTTGCTTTTCGGCATGATCAGCGTCCCGTGGATCCGTAGCCACCGGATCCGCGCTTTGTTTCCGGCAACCTATCTACCACCTTGAATCTAGGTTTGATGGCCTCTTCAATCGTCACCTGGGCGACGCGATCACCGGCGAGAATTGCGTAGTCCTTCGTTGGATACCAAGTCACAAAAACCTCTCCGGTGTAATCTGAGTCAACAATGAGCGTGGGTTCGATCACGTTTCTCAGGATCAGGTTTGAAGATCGTGGATGAACAAGCATCTTGTAACCCTCGGGGATGACGAATGCGAGGCCGGTGCGTATCTTCGCTGGTTCGCCCGCATGGACGTACTGATCCTCGATTGCGTACAGGTCGGCCCCGGCCGATCCCTCGGTTCCGAAGGTCGGGGTGTGCGCCAGCGGGTGGAGCGCGAAGATGCCGATATCAATCTCTTTCATTTTTGACCGTCCTCCAGTTGCTGCTTGGCTATATCGAGCATGGCGTTAAGCCTGTCAATTTCTTTTGTATTCTTGAACGGGATTCTCAGAACAACCTCGCCAAGAGAACCTGAGCGGACTATCAGACAGGGTTGGTCGCTCCCGATCTCAATGCTGAATCTAATCTCGCACATTTCTGTACTCTCACAAAAAGTTGAACAAGTCTCTTTACAAGAACGGCTCTTTTCTCTTGGTTTCTCTGAACTTCGTCTACGCATTGCCACGCCCAGAAGGCGTTTCCTTCTTTCAGCTTGTCTAACGCTGACTGAAAGCAGAGTCGCTCATCTTCCGAAAAGCAATCGGATTTTGCGCAGGATCTCAGAGTTGCTTCCAGCGTTTTTGTTGGCGGATCTGCCATCATCAAAAAGGCACCTCTTCGTCAGGAACTTGAGAGGCAGGGGCGGCCCTTCCGGAGGCGGCGGCGTACTGGGATGCTGTTGATGTGGGCTCGGGCTTCTGGGCGGGTTTAGCCGAGACGTCCGTAGGCCTCGCCCCCAGCTGCATGGACTCTCCAATAATCTCTGTTGAATATCTTTTAACGCCGTCCTTTTCATAGCTGCGGGTGCGCAGGCGGCCTTCTATATAGACTTCGCTACCCTTCTGAAGGTACTGCTGCGCGATTTCAGCTGTCTTGCCGAACAGGACGACGTTGTGCCACTCGGTCTCCTCCCCGCGGTTTCCATCGCGGTCCTTGTAGCGCCGAGAGGTCGCGACGGCCAGATGGCATATTGGCGTGCCTCCATCCGACGCATAGCGCGTCTCGGGATCCCGGCCAAGGCGGCCTAGCAAAACAACTTTATTGACTGATGCCATAGTTTTCTCTCGTTGAATAGGGTGTCAGTTTCCGGCGGCCGGAGCCGGGGACTCGGCTGCGGCTTCAGGGGCGGGGGCCTCGACCGGGGCCTGCTCGATCACGGGCGCGGCTTCTTCTCCGGTCTCTACGAAGTTGCTGTCGATCCAGTCCTGCTCGGTGACGGCTTCGCCTCGGTCGGCCTTCTCGTCGATCTCGGTCGCGCGGGCGGCTTCGATGCTCACGGGCAGATACTTAAACAGGCGGCGGATCACGGTCTTCTTAGCCATCTCCTCCCAGTGATCGACCCAGGGGCCGCGCGTGCCGGCGCGGCTGCTCTTCCTCACGGCCTCGATCTCGGCGCGGCTGAGCACTTCGAACTGAACGCCACCGTCCTTGAGGGCGGCGACGGCATAGACATAGGTCACGGGGCCGCGGACCGCGGTGGCGGCCGGGATGTGCCGCACGTCCGGGTGCAGCCCAAGCTCATAGTGAAACTCGTCAGCCTCGTGGACGCAGTACGCGCACAGGCTCAGGATTTGGCCGGATCGACGCGCCAGGTCGATCATGCCGCGATAGCCGATGATGAGCTGGCAGGTCTTTCCGTACGGCAGCAGGTAGCAGTGACCAAGAGCGGAGCCGGGTTCGAGGCCCAGCGCGGCGCACTGGAGAACTGCGCCGAAAAGGCTCTCTCGGTCGCAGCTCAGCAGGGCCGGGGTCTTCCGGAACTCGGTCAGGACAATGCGGGTGAGGCGGTCAGCCGTGAGCGACTTCGGCAGGGCGAGCGCCATCTGCTTCTTGAAGCGGTCGCTTACGAGCATGTTGATGATCGGGTTCTTGCTGGCGACGCGGGCGGGGGCCTTGACGGGGGCCGGGGCCTGCCCGAGGGCGGTTGCGAGTTTGTCCGTTGTGTTCATGTTTTGCTCCTAGATTCGTTGAGGTTGTTCGTTCACGCAGCGAGGCGCAGGACGCGCGTCTTCTTCTCTGCGAGATAGTCTTGATAAAGCTCGGGCTCGTTGGCCTTGAGCCGCGATGAGTCGAGCCTTCGTGAGGTCTGGGTCTTGTAGGTGGCGGCCTTCTTCCCGGCAATGGTCAGGCCGGCGCGGGGGCCGATTGCCACGATGAGCTTTGAGGCAAGCGCCTTCTCCTGGCTCTCGAGCTCCGCGATCCTGCCGCGCAGCGTCTGGAGCTCGCCGATGAGTGCGGCCTCGTCGTTGGTAGCCTCTTCGAGTTCCCCGCTGTCGTCGGCGTAGAGGGCGCGAACATCGCTCGGGGTCGCGGCCTCGGGCGGCACCTTCCCGATGACGTGGACTTTCCAGAACTCCTCCATGCGCTCGCGCAGGGTTGCGATCACTTCGTCGTTGCGGGGAACCGAGTAGACCCGGAAATCCTGCCCCGCGATGAGCACTGCCACATACGCGATTGGCAGGCCGGTAATGCCGAGATACCACTGCACCTGCGTCTCGTAGTAGACGGGGATCTCGTGGCCTTCGGGATCGCCACCGGCGACGATCTCCTCTTCCTGGCTCGGGCCCCAGCCGTCAGCGGTACGGGCTGTCTTGCACTCGAGCAGAGCGGCCGGGGGCAGGTCGGGCAGCGTGTCGCCCTGGTTGTAGATAAGACGGTCAACGTTGGCGCACTCCCACGGGCGGTCGTCGGTTTGGAGCATCCCGGGCGCAGTCTTGATGCGGTAGCCGGTGCGGCTGGCGAATTCCTGAGCAACCGTCTCCTCGAGCACGGTGCCGAAGTGCGCAGCCTGTGAAGGCTCGCGGTCTTCGACCGGGGCCGTGGCGGTCTTGTCCTGCCATACCTCAAGGGGCGTGCGCCACTTGCTCAGCCCCAGGATCGCGGCGACATCCGACCCGCCGATACCGCGGCGGCGGAGTTTCAGCCAGTCGGCGCGGGTAAGACCTTCAAGAGAAATCGTTTGAATAGCAGCAGTCATTTTTTGTGAGCCTTTTCTTTTCTTCAGAAATTCAGAACGGAAGTGAGGAGACGTAGAAGTGGGGGTGAGCCACTGGGAGAAGCTCGCCGTGCTTTTCCATCCACTCACGGTTACAGCGGAGGTTGAGTTTGTCGACCGCGACCAGCGCCTCTTCCTCCGTGTCGTAGTAGTCATGCCAGGTGAGGAAATCGACCCCAACCCAGAGACTCGCCTCGGCGGCAGAGAACGGGAATTGGCAGAGCGCGGCGTAGAAGTGTTTCCCGGCTCCTCGCATCACGGCACCTCCGCAATTGCGCAGATTGCCCAGTACACCCAGCCGAGCACCGTTGCCGCGCCGATGAGTGCGAGGAACAGGGCCGTACCCACGATGACGTTGTCTTTCATGTCTGTCTCCTGTTAATCGATCAGCTCGCACTCGGCGGCGGGCTTGCCATTGATATCCGCGATATCGGAGGTGACGCTGATTCGGTAGGTGTACATGAGGGCTCCTTGATGTGGATTTCTGTTGACAAAACAAACTTTATACTTGTTTCTAAACGTTGTCAACATATCGCAACACAGCCCGCCTAAAATTTGATTTTTGTCAACACATAGGCAAAAGAAAAGCCGCCCGAAGGCGGCTTGGAAAAGACTTTGAAGGGCTTATAGGCTAAAGCCGTTGAAGGTGTACACGACGCGCCCGATGATTGTTGTGCGCTCCAGCACGTCCTGAGTGATTTTTTGTGGAGGGTATCTTGGGTTGTCGCTTAAAAGAGTAATTGTACCGTCCAGATTGCGCTGGATACGCTTTATCAAAAGCAGGTCATCAGCTCGTAGGCAGTAGACCCCTTCACGTCGAAGCTCATTTTGGTTTCTGTCTACGAAGCAAAAAGCGTTTGAGGCAATCGTCGGCTCCATCGAGTCGCCGGAGCTCGGGACGATATTTATATGCGATATGGCAGATACACCAGGGAGCCCCTTTAGAAACCAAACTGCTACATCCAAGAAGCCAGAAATGATGTCGTCAGAGGGCGCGATTTGAGCGCCACACCCTGCGCATGCATCGTAAACCGGGATCCGGATATATCCATCCTGAGCCTCGCCCACGCGGCTTTTTGTAATCGTCTCTGGGAGAGAGCCTTGGTCTCCAGACTTCAGCCACAGAGGAGTAGTCCCTAGGACTTCTGCGACCTTCGTGAGTGCTTCTGGTGATGGCTCATTTCTCCCGGTCATCCAGTAGCTCACACTTTGCCGGCTTTTACCGACAGCCTCAGCAAGGCTTGCCGCAGATACCCCACGCAAGACCATCAGGTCAGATAAACGCTTAGACAAACTCATGGCAACCTCCGTCATTAAATAGTAACAAAGTGGTGACAGAGAGAGAATAATTTGATTGTTGCTTATTGTTGACTTATACTTAAATAAAAATCAACAAAAGGCAAATTTTATGGCTATCACGAATCCGACTGAGTTTGTCCTTGAGTCGCTCGGATGCTCCCAGACTGATCTAGCGAAAAAGCTGGGGGTGCAAAGAGCGACGGTCTCTATTTGGAAAAAGCGCGGAGCCATCCCGGTAAAAAGCGTGAAGCGAGTTGCTGAGGTGACAGGCATCCCCGCATATATCTTGTGCCCGGATTATTTCCCGGCGCCGCCGATGAGTGTTGGATCCCCGGATCCTGCTTCTTCTAATCGCGATTAAAAGCAGGCAAGCCGATGTCATACCGTCTAGTCCAAGCCTGTATGGATATGCGAGGAGAGCCCCTTTCTTCTACGGAGTGGCGTGTATTTCTCGTGCTGTGCCGCTATGCAGGGGAAGATAGCACTTGCTTTCCGACACGGCAGACGATCGCTGATGCAGGGCGTCTAAACGTGCGCTCTGTAATCGATGCTCTTCATACGCTCAAAGAAAAAGGCTGGATCGACTGGACTCAGCCAGCTGGGAAAAAGCGCACTTTCTCCATCTTTACCAGCAAGATGATGACCTACCTTACACCCGTGCAGGAAAGTACACCCGTGCAGGAAAGTACACCCGTGCAGGAAAGTACACGGGAGGGATGCGGAAAAGTACACCCGGGGGGTGCAGAAAGATGCACGGGAGGGGTGCAGGAAAGTGCACCCGAATATGTCATAGAAGAAGTCAAAGAAGAAGTCAAAGAAGAGACTCCCCTACCTCCCCCCTCGCCTGCGGCGAAGCGGGAGGCACAGACACACCTCTTCTCGCTCTCCGAGATCCCGGATGCGTCGAAAGAGAAAACCAGAACTCATCAGGCATTCAAACCTCCGGAGCTCGGTGTCGAGCTCACCGAGTCCGCTTTCAGAGACTGGATGACGGTACGCAAGGCAAAGCACTCACCGCTCACTGAAACCGCGTGGAAGCACTTTAAAGCGCAGGTCCTCAGATCCGAGCTGAGCATCCAGCAGGCGGTAGAGCTTTGTGCGACCAAGGGATGGATTTCTATCAACGCCGAGTGGCAGGCGGTTAAGGACTATCAGGCTGAATTCGATTCTCGCTCCAGCAATGACAGGAAGGTCGATTTTGTCATCAAAGCTCTGGGGTTGACTGACAACAGGAAGGAAACTGAAAAATGACAGGCTTCAAGTACGAAGGCTCCGACGTCAAAAAAATCAGTGAGCAGCTTTTGGGGCTGGCCGATCTTCTGGACGGAAGACCCCCATCAGAAAAGGCACTGCTTCTTTGGCTTTCTTGCCTTGAAGACGAAGTCCCCGCATGGGCGGCTATCTCTGCGCTTACCGACTGGCCAAAGAGGCACAGCAAAATTCCGGCACCGGCCGACATCGTGAAGACTGCCCGGGAAATCCGAGAACGCGCTCTGGAGAAAAAGACCCACCAGGCCAGCGCCAGTGAAATTTCTGTCGCTGAAGTGCGCCCTGCGGATCCTGCCATTGCCCGGGCTGTCGACCGCAGCCTTAAGGCCATCAGGGATCTGGGGGCGCGCCCGAAAGACTTTTGGGAGTGGGAGGGGATCACCGCGATTGCCGCGGGTCGTCCGCTTTCTGGGATAAAGCGGCGCTACCTCGAGACTCAGTACGGGGAGAAGCTCGGGGATCCTGCCTTCCTCAGATCCATCACGGGCAAAGTCCGGTCGAGGCTTTACCTTGAGGCTCACCTGCCGAAGCCAAGCGATGCCCTGCCCGATGAAATGTGGGGAGCTTCAGTCGTGGGCTCTGCGACTGCAGGCAGCGGGCAGCGATCTGCCGAAGAGCGCACTCAAGTATCTCGAACCCGGTTATGTGGAGGGGAAAGAATGAATGAGTGAAGACCAAAAGGACCGAGACGAGGCCTGGCGGGCGACAATGCGGCAGATCGCAAAGGCGTACGGGATTTCAGAGGAAGATTTTGAGGAGTTGGGCGGCATGGACAGAGGGTTGATGAAAAGAGTGAGGGAATTATCTGAGCGCCGGGCAGAGACGGCCTGTATCAAAGGCGCCGTGGGTCCCCAGATGGATAGGTGGGGGATGGCGGCCGCCGCCATGGGGAATTCTGAGGCTGTTGCCTATCGGGAGGGCGTTTGGATCCATCACTCACTCGCTTATCCGGTTTATTTCGCGAACGTCCCGTCCGTTGGGGTGGTTGGGGCCTCGAACGTCGAGGCGCTGGTACGGCGGATCCGGTATCTCCGCTGGAAACTCAATTTGCCGGCGCCGCCCGGGGGCGATTCAAACGCGCCAGGAGCTTCGAAATGAGATTTTCAGTACAGAAGGGGGCGGTGGATGGGATGGTGAAGAGTTCTGACTCTGGATATGAGGTGGCGCGCGTGGTCGAAAGGCGGGGACGATTGTGGGCGATCAGATCGACGTCGGGGACGGTCTTTTTCCAAGGCAGGGAGGACGCACAGCAGTTTGAGAAAGACTTTCGGGCGCATTGCGCTCTGTGCGAGAACTGTGACCTCCTTTTGGATAGAGCCGAGGAGAAAAGCTTAAGCGAAGGGACGGGGTATTGCGGGATACTCAATGTCTCTGTCCCTGTAACGGGCTGCGTGACATGCGTTAGTTTCGCAAGGATAAGCCGAGGGCTGCGGAAAATGCGCAGGCGCGAAGTACGACAATATTTCCAGGACCAAAAAGGGAAAGGAGAGGCGCTATGCCATCAGGAGAAGTAAAAAACCTGCTGTTCAATCTCCCGGAATCCTGGAGATTTGTCTCTCGCAACCCAGGCGCTGAGGCTCTGCCGGAGCATTGGGGGAAGCTTCGCCGGGCGCGGGTCAAAGCAATTGAGGAGGCAAAGAGATCAGGGCGCGTCAAAAGCCTCGACGTTGAGCCGCCAATTTACGAGATAGTTTATGCGGGGAAACCCCTTTATTTCTTCCCGTTTGGCGGCTCGTACTGCGTTTCCTGCAATCTGGACCAGATTAAGCGCTATCGCAGACGCCCTGGGTCAATACGGTGGTGAGGATAGGCATACGGACAAAGATTAACCGGAGCCCCATCCAGTTTCGCCAGTGCTCCTTAGGGGTGGTAGATCTTTTTGATCAAGGATTTACGTCTCCCGTTCAATTCGCGCTGGACCATCCCGGGAATACGGAACAGATCGAGAAACAGAAGAAGCCATGCGAGGGCCCCGATAAAAGCCAGGACCTGCGTGGCTATAGACGGGTCATGAGGGAGAGCAATAAAGCAGAAAGTGCCCACACAGCAGCCAACGAGTCGGATAACCCCGCCCAAATAGTTGCGCAGATAAAAACAGTGCACCCCTAAAAAGCCAAAAAAGAACCACAGTAAGTAGGCTGTGAGTTTCGATTTTTTGCTGTTTGTGAGAGTGGACTCGATTAGAGACAGTTGGGCGAGTTTGTCGATACGTTCATTAGAGCCAATATCGGTAGAGTTGATGGCTTTGTTTTGTTCAGTGGTCATAGGAAGTCTTTTGAAGAATTGGAACTAATACGTCCCTAAATGTAATTAAACGGAGAGAAAAATGCCAAACGGTCCGCGCGAGAAAAGAAAAGACTCGGTGGAAATCCCAAAGCGAGTTAAATACAACGAGAAACTTGCTAACGAAATCGTGGAGCTGATCCGCACAGGGAAATCTGAGGCGAAAATCTGCAAATTGCCGGGGATGCCTCACCCATCGACGCTCTGCGAGTGGAAGCACAAACACCCAGAATTCCTGGTGGCAACGATTGAGGCGCGCCGCTTCAGCGCTGAGCTGTTCAACGACTTGCGGATTGGTTTAGCCAGTGAATTGGCAAAAAAGGCGCAGGATCATGAGCGCACTGGGGTAGGGTTCCCCCGCGGGACGGTTGAGGCATACAGGGCGGCGATGCAGGAGTTCGCCCGCGAGGCTGCAATTAGAGATGATTCGCGGTTCAGCGATCGCCAGAAGGTAATCGCGGAGGTGGGAGGAGAGAGCGCTGGGGAGGGCATGGACGCGGTATACGCAAAGATGCGCGAGGTCGTCGAGGCTCAAAAAAATGCCGGGAAGTAACCCCTTTGCGGAGCTCTGGGCTCCGCACCGTTATAAGGTGTTCTATGGCGGCCGAGGATCTGGCAAAAGCTGGGCTGTAGCCGAGGCGTTGGTCACAATGGCGGACATGGCTTGCCTTCGCGTGCTTGGCTGCAGGGAAAGCCAGACCTCGATCCGCGACTCGTCATATCAGGTTCTCAAAGATACGGCACTTCGGCTTGGGATTGGGGGACATTTTGATTTCCTCGAGGCCGAAATTCGTAACCGGATAACTGGCAGCCGGTTCATTTTTAAAGGGCTTTTTCACAATCAGTCGCTGAAGTCGACCGAAGGCGTTGATATCTGCTGGGTGGAAGAAGCTCAAACAGTTTCAGAGGAGTCGTGGAGCGTTCTAATCCCAACAATTCGTAAATCTGGCTCGGAAATTTGGGTCACATTCAATCCACTGGAAGCTGACGACCCTGTCTATAAAAGGTTTGTGGTGAACACGCCTCCTGGGTGCTTCAGCAGGATGGTGAATTATGACGAAAACCTCTATTTCCCGGAGGAATTGCGTCGTGAGATGGAGTACATGAAGCGGGTTGACTATGAAGCCTACCTGCATATTTGGGAAGGACAGCCGAGGACGAATTCCGACGCACAGATTTTCCGCGGGAAGTACCGGGTCGAGTCTTTCCCGGATGACCTTTGGAAGAGGGCGGATCGTCTTTTTTTCGGCGCCGACTTTGGCTTTTCGAAGGACCCGTCAACGCTTCTGCGGTGTTTCATGCTTGACCGGAATCTGTACATCGATTACGAAGCCTATGGGCACGGGGTAGAGATTGACGAATTGGGGAGCCTATACAGGAATTCAGTCCCCGAATGTGATCAGTGGCCAATTATCTGTGACTCGGCGAGACCCGAGACAATCAGCTATCTGCGTAATCGGCTGGGGTTCAATGCACGGGCGGCCAAGAAATGGCAGGGATCAATTGAAGACGGGATCGCTTATCTGCGGTCTTTTGAGGCGATCGTTATACACCCCCGCTGCAGGCATACAGCTGAGGAGTTTTCTCTCTACAGCTACAAGGTGGATAAGCGGACAGGTGACGTCCTTAACATTGTTGAGGATAAGTGGAATCACTGCATCGACAGCGTGCGCTACGCACTGGACGGCTATATCACTCATCAATCCATTGCTCTATGGGAAAGAATTGGGAAGAAGAATGACTTCTAAGCGCAGGGCAAAACGGGGTGTCCCCCACTTGGCCGTCGGTGGTCGGCGGGATTTTTTTTCAGACGGCATCCAGAACTATATTCAGCGGGTGGGGAATCTTCAGCCGCAGACTTCGGCGGTGTCTCGCTATTCCTACGGATTCAAGTCTTTTGACCGCACGGATCTCGAGGCCTTGTATCAAACTTCATGGCTGGGCGGGCTTGCGGTTGACGTTGTCGCGGAAGACATGACGCGCGAAGGCGTGGCGCTTGAATCTCCGGAGCGCCCGGATGCTATCGACGCGATTGAATCTGCCATGGATCGCTATCGTATTTGGGATGGCATCACATCGGCTATCAAGTGGAGCAGGCTCTATGGCGGGGCTATGGCGGCAATTCTGATTGATGGTGCTGACATGTCAACTCCCCTGGACCCTAAACAGGTGGAGCAGAAGAGCTTTCGCGGATTGATGGTGCTTGACAGGTGGCAGTGCCAGCCGTCAGCCTCTCGTGTGAAAAAGCTCGGTCCCGACTTTGGGGAGCCAGAGTTCTATACACTGGATTCCGGAAGCTCGGATTACAGCATCCCGAGCCAACAAATTCATCACTCAAGATGTTTGGTCTTCAAAGGGCGGGAACTCCCGTGGAACGTTCGCCAGTCGTACCAGGGCTGGGGGGCTTCCGTGTTTGAAAATGTCTATGACAGGATTAAGTCATACGACCTGTCTTCTGAATATGCGCTTCAGCTTCTTTCTAAGTGCTATCTGCGTTTCTACAAGATCAAGGGACTGAGAGAGATTATGGCAACAGGCGGTCCTGCTGAGCGAGGGCTTCAGCGCCAGATGGAAATGATGCGTCTGTATCAGGGGATTGAGGGTATGACTATCGGGGATACAGAGGATGATTTTCAGACAAACAATTACCAGTTCTCAGGGCTGCCGGATGTTCTGCTGCAGTTTGGGGAGCAGGTTTCAGGCGCTCTGGGGGTTCCCTTGGTCCGGCTCTTTGGGCAGTCTCCGGCGGGGTTATCTGCCACGGGCGAGAGCGATCTGAGAATCTATTATGACCAAATCAAGCACCTTCAGGATTCAAAGCTGAGAGCCAATCTCACGCGTCTTTTCCGCGTGATGTACCAAAGCGCGATGGGAGAGGCAGCACCGTCTTCGTTCGACTTTGAGTTCCGCACGCTCTGGCAATTGTCTGATGAGCAGCGCAGCCAGGCAGCAGGGAGCTTTTCGCAGGCAATTATCTCCGCGATGGATGCTGGGATTCTGTCAAAGGCCGCGGCCATGAAAGAATCGCGCAAACTCGCGTCAACGATTGGCCTTTTCTCATCGATTACGGACGAGGACATTGGTAAGGCTGAAAAGGAAGACGCCGAACTGAGCGCGCCGATTCCCCCTGAGGTTGAGGCCTTGGCGAAAGAACAAGAGTACGAGACTCCGGCAGGAGGGAAGCCGCCTAAGGTATGAACCGCGAAGCGAGGAAGACGCGGGAGTTGGAGGGATGGTACAACCGACGCCTGCAAGAGGTGGCGAAGCGGGTAGAAGAGCTCTGTCGCCTGTATGCTGACAGACCGAAGGAGTTGGAAGAGGCACTGCGCCGCTATGCCGAAGAGCTCAAAGATTGGAGCAGGGAGGTGTCCGCCAGGATGCTTCTCCGCGCCTCCAGGATCGATTACAACGAGTGGATCAAGGCATCAGGGAAGATCAGCCGCGAGACTCGCAAGAAACTCCGTGAAGCGGGCACGGGGAACTTCTTCAGGTCTCTTCAGGATGCTCAGGTCGATCTGATTACATCGCTGCCACTTGAAGCCGCAGAAAAAGTCCACAAGATCGTGGAGCAGGCAAATCTCTCGGGGCAGCGCTTCACGGCCTTCGTTGATGACATCGACCACCTGGGGCAGCTATCCCGCTCCCGGGCGATCCTGATCGCAAGAACGGAAACCAGCAGGGCGCGCGCGAATTTTACACAGGCAAGAGCAGAAGCCACTGGTTCGCAGTTTTACAGATGGCATACATCGCATGATTCGCGGGTTCGGGAAATGCATGCTGACCTGGACGGCAAAATCTTTTCATGGAATTCCCCGCCAGTAGCTGGTATCGGTAAGGGCGGGGAGGAGCTGCGGGCACACCCCGGGTGCATATTCAACTGCAGGTGTACTGCGGAAAGACTTTTTGCCGGATAGAATTTTGATGTTTCTGATCTCGAATCGTCTAAGTGAGCACAGGGCGGAGACGCCGGAAGGTTATCTGCTTTGCACTGGCTGCGTCATTGCCGCCACAGGAGCCTTCCCCTATAAGCCGTCCGAGGTTGCGGGCGTCGCTCCGGGACCCGATGGGCTGATTCATATCCGAAGGGAACCGGAGGATCTTTTCAGCCCGGAAGCCATGGCTTCGTTTGAAGGAAAGCCCGTGGTCTTTGGCCATGGGCATTTTGCCGACCCGGAGAACTGGGGGAAAATCGCCAAAGGTATTGTTCAGAACGTACGGCGCGGTTCCGGGGAAGATTTTGACAAATTGATAGCGGATCTTCTTATCACCGATTCAGAGGCTATTGCGGCTGTGAAAAGCGGGGATCTTGAAGAGTTATCTTGCGGATATGACGCGACTGTCGAGGACCTTGGCGGCGGGAATGCCCGTCACTCTGGGTTTGTGGGAAACCACGTTGCGCTTGTCAAACGCGCCCGTCTCGGCAGGGCGTGCCGCATTGGAGATTCTCAACCCATGTTGAGCTTTAAAAATACTATCAGGAAGTTATTCAAGGATGGCGATGAAGACGGATTGAATGACTATCTCGATCAGGTCAACGCCTCCAGCACTAAGGCGCCGCAGAAAGCGGCCGACGAGACGCCGGCACAGCCTGCCGCGGGGGAACCCGCCGCAGCCACCCCGGATCCAAATGCCGCACTTCTGACTCGGATTGACGCGCTTGAAAAGGCCGTCGCCCGGCTCGCTTCTCTTGTGGCTCCCAAGGCCACGGAGGGCAGCCAGGAGGATACCGACGAGGCCCCGGAGGGCGGTGATCTTATCGAACCGGAGCAGGCTAAACAGGTTCTGCAGGACGCGGAGACGGTTGCCCCGGATCTTGAGAAACCGGCTTGTGACTCTCAGGATGGCAGGCTTTCCCGCTCTGTGCTTGAGAGGCTTGCCCGTGCCGCCCTGAAGCGCGACAGCCGTTTCGGTGATTCCGATTCGATGGCATCCGCCGCACTGTTCTCTACGCTGCACGCTGCCGCGGTTCTCAGAAAGGAAGAAAACAATCCTAAGCCGCTGAATCGCAGCCGCGACAGTATGAATCCCGAAGCCGAAGTGAATTCCGTTGATTACGTGAACGGGATCAACTCGGGTTATTGGGCTACCAAGTAAGGAGGCAATACCAAATGTCCCAGTATGTCAACGTAACTCTGCCTCTTGGCCTGGCAGGAACCGTTACTCGTGGTTTTTTCGACCACACCGTTGAATCTTATGCCAACAACTCTTCCAGCCCGGTAAAAGAGTTCGGTGTCGCCGTTGCCCAAGGCTCAGACGGCACTGTTTCCGCTTCTGGTACCGGTGTTATCGGCTTTGCCGTTCGCAACTATACACAGGTCGACTCTGCCGGGTCGTTTACGGCTGATGTGGTCGGCGTTCTTCGCCGCGGTTACCTGCTTGTGAAAGTCACGGCTGGGGCGGCCAAGGCGGGCGGGAAGGTTTACGCGACGGCAGCGGGCGCTATCTCGGCCACGGCTGAATCCAATACCGAGATCGCAGGCGCGGTCTTTATGGGCGCGGCTGATGCCAATGGCATTGCCGAGGTCTCTTTCAATATTTAAGGAGCCAAGATAAATGACAATCCTGCGTTTCTCTGATGCCGAGACGATTCAGTCTGCTGGCGCCTTCATGCAGGGGGAGCTCGAACGCCTCGACAAGAAGCTGTATGAGCCCAAGAGCAAATTTACCTGGGGTCGCGATATCGATCTCCGTAATGACGTTTCTATCAGCGACGAAGCAACCTCCTTTATCGCTTCCAGCTATGGCGCCGTTCCCGGGCTCTCTACCGGCAATATCTCTTGGGCCAAGGACCCGACGACCACAGCTCCCGCGGTGTCTGTGAACTTTGAGAAGGTGGTGCACCCCCTGAACCTCGTCGCATATAACGTTGCGTACACGGTCATCGAATTGGCCAAGTCTCAGTCCGTTAATCGCCCGATTGACGTACAGAAGTACAACGCGATGAAGACCAAGCACCAGTCTGATGTGGACCGCATGGTCTATGTTGGCGATTCGACCGTCAACGCCACGGGACTGCTTAACGATAAGGGAGTTGCGTCTGAGAATGTTGGTGAGCTGGCATCGGGCGCTACTCCCAACGATTTCATTGAGATGTTTAACGGCGTTCTGGAGAAGACCTGGAAGGCCACAAACTTCATCGATGTCGCGAATCGTCTGTTGGTCTCTCCTGAGCTCTTCGCTCGCCTGATGACTCCTCTGCAGAATACGTCGACGAATCTGCTGGAGTGGATTCTTCAGAATAATCTCGCGAAGTCTCAGGGCGAAACGCTCTCTATTGAACCGGTACGCTGGCTTTCGACGAAGAACGGTGTGGTGTCTAAGGAAACTGTCGTTGCCTATAGAAAGGATTCGGACTATGTCCGCTTCCCGATGGTTCCTCTGCAGCACACCCCGGTTCAGTATCGTGATCTCTCCCAGTCCACGACTTACTACGGTCTTCTTGGCCAGGTTGAAATCGTGCGCCCGGAGGTGATGCTTTACGCGGTTCTTGCTCCCTGATTTTCAGGCGGGTAGCCGCTTACAGAGGGGGTCAAGGGTTCAGATATCCCTTGGCCCCCTTTTTTGGATGAGGAAAAGAGCATGGCAGTAGCAGAAATAACGCTTTCTGATTTCCGTAAGGCATTCCCGGAACTATCCGACGTGTCTGACGCGGCAGTCTCTTATCGCCTTGGCGTCGCGGGCCAATTGTTTAGTGAAGAGGTGTGGGGAGAGGAAATGGCGAAACACGCTGCGGGTCTTTATGCCGCGCATTTCGCTTATCTGTCAGAGAAAAGCAATGCTTCCGCAGGCTCGAGCGGGATCATTTCTTCAAAGAGTGTAGACGGTGTGTCTGTTTCCTTTGATACCGCGACCGGGTCCGAGGCGGGGGCAGGGCTTTGGAACCTGTCCCCTTATGGGAAGGAGCTTTGGATGCTTATGCGGGTTTTTGGGGCAGGGGCTTATCAGATATGACCAGGAAGGCAGGGTGCACTGTCAATAGGGTTAACAACGCGCGGGTTGCTAAGGGAATTCAAGGGGTGGGTTCGGTGGACATCCTCATAGGCATCGCAAAGGGCGCGGGAAGTCACAAGGCGAAAGGGCGGGTACTAGATAACGCCGACCTTGCTTACATTCATGAGAAGGGCACGGATTCGATCCCGCCCAGACCTTTCCTGTCTGAAGGTGTGGCGGCACAAAGAGACCTGATAAAAGAAGGGTTCCACAAGTCAGCTATGGCCGCGCTTAAGGGGGATTTATATCAGTCAGGGCTTGTTCTCGATCAGATGGCTCAGTCGGTTTCCGATGGCGTCAGAACCTATGTACAGTCAGACGCGAATTTGGAGCCCATCAAGCCTGAAAGCCTGGTCGCTCGTGCCGCTCAGCGAGGAACCAAGCTGGCATCCGTAGAGGCGCAGGTAAAGAAGCTTATGAAGCAAGGTAAAAGAGAGCGGGCGGCGGAAGTGGCTTCAGGTGAACGCCCGCTGATCAACACAGGTGATCTTATTAAAAGTGTCCGAGGGTTTGTTGTTAAGAGGTAGACCATGGCGCTGCTAGAAGTCCCAGAAGTATTTGATGATCTTTTTACGTCCGAAATCACTATCCAGCATGTGTCCGGGCAGGTCGGTGATGATGGTGAGCTGGAAGAGTCCGCGGGGGAGGCGAAGACCGTGAAGGCAATCGTTACGCCCGATCAGAAGGCTTTAGAGCGTCTTCCCGAGGCAACCCGTAGAGGTGGCGCTATTTCTGTACGGATAAAGAAATCTGACGCTCCTGAAGGCTTTGAGGGGACAGCGAGCGACAGGATTGTGTGGCGCGGGAAGCGCTTCACTATTCAATCGACCGCGGATCTCTCCCAGTTTGGGGCAGGGATGCTTCATATGGCGTGTCTGCCTGAAGAGATTGGTGGTGGGAATTACGAGGGAGACTACTAAGCCATGGCAACTGAAGGATATAAGCAGCCAAGTCCCGACCCAATTGAGGCGCTTATGCCGGTTCGATCCGCGGTCTCGGAGATCACCGGCATTGAAAGCAGTCTGGTCAGGCGGCGCTACCAGCCTAATCCGCCTACCCAACCCGGAGCAGGGGCGAATTGGTGCTCTCTGAGTATTGATGGCGTCCGAACAATTGGGACGCCTGAAATTAAAGAAACGCTGAGCAAGTCTGATACGGCCGAGGCAAGGATTCTGCAGGAACTCAGCTTCATTGCGTCGTTTTACGGACCGGAGGCCATGGCTTTAGCGGAAACCTTTCGTGCCGGAATTACGATGCCTTTTAACGCCTGTGAAATGCGCCAGTGCGGGTTGGGCATTATGTACGTTGATCCCGACACTATCCGCGCCCCGGATTTTGTGAATGGGAGATGGGTCGATCGCTGGGATGTAAGGTTCAAAGTAGGTCGAATGGCATATCGGAGCTTCAGTGTTCGCACTCTGGAGGCTGCGGGCTTCGTTATCATCTCTGATACCAGAGGGGTAGTTGTAAATGGCTAATTCACTGCCAGTATCTCGCGCAGTCAGTGTTTCTCTCAGCATGTCGCCTATTGCGGCGGCAGGCAGAGATTTTGGTGCGGTCCTTGTTATCGGGACTTCAAGCGTAATTCCTGTTTCTGAGAGAATTCGGGAATATGGGACCTATGAGGAAATTCTCGAGGATTTTGGAGCGTCAGCCCCGGAAACTCTCGCGGCCAACGCGTTCTTCTCTCAGGAGCCCAAGCCGTCTCAGCTGTTCATTGGGCGCTGGATCAAAGCAGGGGCTGCCGCAGCGGCCTTGGGAGCAATTATCCCGGAGGCTAATCAGGATGTCGGCAAATTTACGGGGATTTCTTCTGGCTCGCTTTCTCTGGAAATCGACGGAGTCTCTCGGTCGGCGGGCGGGCTGGATTTTTCAAAAGCAACAAACTACAACGCGGTTGCCAGCGTTATCGGAACGGCTATTGGGTCTTATGGCGCCTGCGCCTGGGATGGCTCACGTTTCAGAATAACGAGCGCGACGTCAGGGAAAGCGTCCAGTGTCTCGGAGATTACGTCGTCTAACTCTGACCTTTTGACCGCTCTGGGCTTTAATTCCGTTACCTATTCCGCGGGCTTTGACGCGGAGAGTGTCGACGATGCCTTCACGGCCTTCCTTGACACGGACAACTGGTATGCCTGTTTTATCGCGGACGAGAACCTGACGACTGATTCTGCTCTCTCGGCAGCGAGTCAGGTGCTCGCGGCGTCTCTGCCGCGAATCATCGCGTTTACGTCCAGAGATTCGGGAGAACTGGACTCTCAGAACGAATCAACGCTTGGCGCCAGGCTAAAGGCTCTTGGCACTAATCGCGCGCTTGTGGTCTACAGCTCAGACAGTTCCTATGCCGCGATGTCATTCCTTGCCCGGATGTCTGTAGTGAACTATGAGGGGTCTGATACCACTCTGACAATGAAATTCAAGCAGCTTCCAGGGTTTGAGGCTGAACACCTAACAACTTCCCAGGCAAACGCGCTTCAGGCGAAGAACGTGAACGCCTTTGTCGCTTACCAGAATGGGACGAGCATCGTGCAGGAAGGCGTCATGTCCGGAGGATGGTTCGCGGATGAGCGCAAAGATCTTGACTGGCTTTCAGACTATGTCCAGACCGCTGTATGGAATCTTCTTTACACCTCTGGCACAAAGATTCTTCAGACAGACGCGGGTGTTAACCGGCTAGTCTCCGCGATCAATAAGGCTGTCAATCAGGGCGTGGTTAATGGGCTGATCGGACCTGGGGTTTGGAATGGCGATGAGTTCGGAGCCCTCAAAACCGGTGACACTCTGACGTCAGGTTATTACATCTATGCGCAGCCTGTATCTCAACAGAGCCAGAGCGATCGTGAGGCCAGAAAAGCGCCCGCGATACAGGTCGCGGTAAAGCTTGCGGGCGCTGTTCATTTCGCCGAGGTCGCTATTTCGGTTAACCGCTAACAGAGAGAACAAAAAATGTCAGCAACTTTTTCCTTTCTTGACGTAACAGCCACGCTCACCAGCGCATTGGGAGTGGTTGATTTCGGATATGGCGCTGGGGTTGCCGATGAGGGCATCTCTATCAGCATGAATGCGGCAAAGAATGTCCAGACCGCAGGGGCTGATGGGTCTGTGATGAATTCTCTGCGTTGCGAAAAAACGGGAACGGTCAGCGTTCGTCTTCTCGCGGCCTCTACTGCCAACGCGGCACTTAGGCGTCTCTATAACGCTGAACAGCTTTCCAGTTCCGCGTGGGGCGCTGATGTGATCACGGTGACTAATAAGGGGAACGATGAAACAACAGTCTGCAGGTCCTGTGCTTTTAAGCAGGCTCCGGAGCTGTCTTACAGTTCTTCCGGTCAGATCGTCACCTGGACATTCGATGCGGGGCAGGTCGATACCGTTACGGGTACATACGCTCAGAACTCTTAATGGGAGGGTGCCTTGAATTTCACCAGTGAAGGCCGTGACTACTCTGCCCGGAAGCTTGACGCGTTCGGGCAGTTTGCCATCGCTCGAAAAATCCTGCCTCTTCTCCCTGCGGCAGCTCCTGTTGTTGCCGCTCTTCTTGAAGAACGGGATGCGCCTTTTACGCCGGCAGACGCGGCGAACCTTTTGGCCAAGTCGGAACCTATTGCGATGGCGTTGGCAAGGATGCCTGACGATGACTTTAATTCCATGCTGAGGTCCTGTCTCTCTGTAGTCGAATTTAAAGGCACAGACCGGCAATTTCATCCGCTGATGTCCGACGGAGTACTGATGCTCCCCCTGAGTATTTTTGAGCTCATCCCCATTGTGGCAAGGGTAGTGACAGAGAATCTGTTCCCTACATCCGCCGCTGTGGAAAAGCTCCGCACAGCGGCTCGTATTTTCCAGGAGTGAACTCGCCCGAAGCGAAACTCGCAAAAGAATGGGCGCGGCTTGAGGGAGGAGAGGATTATCTTCTCGCTCCCGTGGCGGCGGGATATTGCCGGTATGAAAGCCTGAAAGACGGTACGCTGGATCTCGCGGATATAGAGCTGATGAATCAGTATCTTGACTGCCAGGCAAGGAATCGGGCACTCGTGACGAGAATGGAACAGGAGTTAGCTCATGGCAACGCTGCTTGATGGCCTCTTTGTGAAACTGGCTTTTGAAGTCGATAAGGAAAGCCAGGCAAAATTCAACGAGTCGGTCCGGGCGACTGAAAAGGGCGTCTCACTTGCCGCAGGTAAGATGGGCGCTGCGGTTGTGGCTGCGGAAGCCATGATCGCGGTTGTCCGCCGCCTCGCTAATAACCTGAAAGGTCTCGAGCAGGGATATAACACCGTATTGAAGTTCGGCGGGGATGCGGGGAATCTGAAGGCACTCGAGCGTACATTTGAGAAATTCGGCGGCAGCGCTCAGGAGGCCAGGTCTGCCGTCGACAGTTTCTATCACCAGCTCCAGAACGCCCCCGGGCTTGCTGAGAATATTGAGCAGCAGCTCGGTGTAGAGGTTATTGACAAGGCCACAGGGCAGTTCCGGGATCTCTCTCTTGTGATCCCCGAGATTGGGGAACGCCTGAGCCACATGGATCGGGCAACCGCGAATTCTTACGCCTCGATGCTTGGCCTTGGCGGGGCGATGGATGAGATTACCCGCGGGGGCTTCTCCAGTGAAATGAAGGCTCAGTCCGATGCGATGCGAGCCTTGGGAGCTGACTATCAGTCAGCGGGCAAGGATGCCCACACGTTCCTGAACCAGACGAGGGATATGCTTACGACCCTTGCCGACGTGACTTTTGGCGGGTTCTATAACCTGATTAAAGGGTACTTCGGCGAGAACTGGGTAAGGGATATGACGGACTGGCTTGCCTCACGGATCCGCGGCGTATTTGCGGGGCTTAAAGCCGGCATTGATGCATCGAAGGGGATCTCGTGGAGAAACCCGCTCGCTAAAGGAAGAGCGTTCTATAACGCCGCGGTCTCCAGCTACAAAGAGGAAAGAGATCGCACCGCCAGCACCCTCGAGAATGTCCGCCGGATCCAGGACGGGAATACCACAAACAGCGACCAGCTGACAGAGGCGCAGCAGCCGTCAATCAGCACGATTAACGGGGTTGTGGCTCCCGCTGCCCGCCTGACCGAAGCTCAGGGCACGCGAGTGGATGCTGGTATGGAGTACCTCATGTCGCGTGGCATGACCCGAGAGCAGGCGGCAGGCGTTCTCGGCGTTTTTCTGGCAGAAAGTGGTCTGGATCCGGCGGCCAAAGCGAAGATGAAGGGCGACAACGGCGTCGGTATCGCTCAGTGGACCAGAAACCGCCAGGGAGACCGCCAGAAGACTTTCTGGAACATCTATGGGAAGCTTTTTGGTGACGCGTCGCAGTATGGCGGTGATATCACTAAGGTCCCGTTTAAGCGACAGCTGGATGTGTTCCTTGCTGAGCGTCCAACGATTACCCAGGCGATTATGAACGCGTCTGGCACACGCGAGGCAACGGAGATCATGGAGAGAGGCTATGAGAATGGTGGGGGAACCTACGGCAATATGGCCTCTGACGCCCAAATCAACAGGATCTATGGCGACAGATGGGGGAACGGATATGAGCGCCAGATGCGTACGCGGCTTGGCTATGCCCAGGCTGTGCTTGATCGCTGGGGTGCTGATCGAATGGCGGCAAGAGGGTTCGGCGGTATGGCTTCGGCAGGCGATGCCGGCAAGGTGAATAGCGACAACCGCGTGACTGTGACTCAAAACTTTAACTTCGGGCACCAGGCGGGCACACCAGAAGCCATAGCGTCAGCCGCGAGTTCCGCTGCTATGCAAACGAACCAGATGATATTTTCTCCTGTAGGAGGCTAGTTCCATGAGCGTTATAAGCAATGTTCTGCCAGGAGAAACGGGAACAATAGAGGCGCTGCTTCTCAGTCGGGCACGCCATATCCAAAGCGCTGATGGGGCTATAGCCATCATCCCGGATGTCGTGATTTCAGAGGTGCATGTAGACGAAATCACGGTTACCCGTCACCCGGTAGATACCGGGTCGGATATCGCGGATCATGCTTTTCGGGAGCCCTCAGTCCTTAACTGTTCCTTTGGCTGGTCAGATAATTCCGCCCTCGTTAACTCGGTTCTTTCTGGGAGTTTTTTAAAGGGAGTGACCACAACCCAGGCGGTCTATGAAACCTTCCTGAAGCTTTTGCAGGGCTTTGAGCTTCTTGATATCAAAACCGGGAAGAGGGAGTACAGAAACATGATCTGTACGTCCCTGCGGACGAGCTCAACAGTGGATACCGAGAACGCGCTCATCATTGACGCCAGGTTTGAAGAGGTGATTACGGCGCAGGCTCTTAATGTGACCGTTTCGAGCGTCAATATGCGAAACGCGAGCCAGACAAGCGGGAAGACATCAATGGGGGTGAAAACAGCGGGATACGCGGGGACGAGCCCTCTGAGTACGTGGATAGGTGGCTGACGATGGCGGATTTTTACAACATCCCTCTGGGAGACGGGAATCAGGAGTTTGAAATAAAACTCGGATCCGATTCTTATTGGGTGGCGCTTGTCTATAGGGAAAGTGGGTGGTTTTTGGACATGATCCGGCTTGAAGACGGGGAAGCTGTGCGCGGGGTCCCTTTATGGCTTAATACCGATGCTTTCGTGCAGTTCCACTACAAGGGATTCGGCCATTTGGTGTTAAAGCGAACGGATGGCAGCAATGACGAGGTCGGCTTCGACGAAATCGGCGAGGACTTTGTTGCTCTTCAGTGGAGTGGAGATGATGTCTGACAACTCGATGTGGATCCGATATTTCCGTTTGACAGTACAGAAACAGAGGGACCGGATTGCTGAATTTTTGAATGGCAGCTATCTGGGCAATGACGCGGCTCTTGATCTGTCATCCTTTCACGTGCAGTTTGAAATCAGCCAGGCTCTTCTTAATCGCCCATGCACCGCAACGGTGACGATTTTTAATATCAGCGCACAGACTGCGGCTCAGATTAACGTGAAAGATAACCCGCTTCTTATTATCGAGGCGGGATATCAGGGGAATCACGCGGAAATTTTTCGCGGGGATTTGTTTTGGACTGCGTTCGGGAGGTCTTCGCAGACTGAAACGTACTTGAAACTTGTGGCCGCGACTGGATCAATAGCGAGCCGGTATGCTTTTCTTAACTCGGCAATGCCTAAGGGAGGTGGGGCAGTGCAGCAGGTGAGCGCCGTGAAGGCGTCGCTGTCTGGGTTTGGCGCGGGGGCAGAAATCCGAAATGAAGGGCTTGATACGACGGCCCTGCCCAGAGGGAAGGCGTTGTGGGGTCCCACAAAATATGCCATCCAGAACTTGGCCAAAACAAACAATCTTGAATACGGGTGGGGCGGGAAGGGGCTTACGGCGATACCCGCGGCGGATCCGGGGAGCACCGAAGTTACGGTGCTTGATCCGTCGTCCGGGCTTCTTGATCGCCCTACCGTCAGCGTGGATGGTGTAAGAGCGGTATCACTTCTTAACCCATCCCTTGAAATGGGCCATGTTGTGAATATTCGCGGGACGGTAAACGGTCCCGATTATGACACATCGACCACTCAACAGGCGATCTCAGCTAACGCCGTCGCGAACGGTGATTTTATCGATCCTTACGGGTACTACAAGATTTATGCCCGATCGCATAGAGGGGATACGCGCGGCGGCACCTGGGAAACCGAAATACAGTGCGCGGGGCTTGGGTCTAAATACAAACCGGGCACCTTCAGCTCGACGCCTTTCCAATACGCGAAGAATCACAGCTCTGACGAAATGGGGGTTTCTTATAAATGATTACGCGCCGGAATTATCTTACTGAGCCCGCGGAGCAGATAGACGCGGCTATTCTTGCGCGGCTGTCCATGCTCCAGACGGCCATGCCCGGAATTGTAACTGGCGTAGACCTTGAGGCTCTTACGGCCAGTGTTCAGCCGGCGATCAAAGAAAGAATTGAGCACGAAGATGGGTCGACAGAATGGGTCCAGCTACCTGTTTTGCTTGACTGCCCGATTGTTTTCCCTCACGCCGGTGGGGCTTCCCTGTCTTTCCCCGTGAAGGCAGGCGATGAGGTTCTGCTTATATTCGCGTCCAGATGCATTGATGGCTGGTGGGCAAATGGTGGTGTGAATCCTCCGCTTGAGTACAGGATGCACGATCTTTCTGACGGCTTCTGTGTCCCCGGGGTGTGGAGCCAGCCGAGGCGGATCAAAGGGGTTGCCTCTGACTGCGCAGAGCTTCGCAGTGATGACGGAGAAGCGCGGGTGTCACTCAACCCGGGAAGCCATTTGATTTCTTTGGTGACATCGGGGAATCTGCAGGCCAAGGTGACCGGCGAGCAGATGACGGCTGAGGTATCGGGGAACGCGTCAATCAAGGCTTCACGCATCGTACTGGATGCTCCGGACGTCCTATGCACGGGGAATTTCACGGCTAAAGGCAATGTGACTGATATGAATGGAAAGGCAACCATGGCTGGCATGCGTGCGACCTATAACGGTCACACCCATAACGGCGGCTCGTCCCCCGACCAGCAGATGTGAGAAAAAGAAGATGAAAGTCAGAAAAATGGATGCGGATGGTGATTTCATCTTCGGCCGTTCCAACGAGTACTTTAAAGACTCCCCGGAAGGCGTCGCCCAGTGTGTCAGTACAAGACTTCAGCTCTGGACGGGGCAGTGGTTCCTTGACGTAACTGAAGGCACTCAATGGCTCCCAAAAGGCGTGCTGGGAAAGCAAAGCGTCGCGGACACCATAATTCAAAGCAGGATCCGCGGTACGCCGGGCGTAAGGGACATTACAGAGTATGAGGCCGTCCTTGATACGAACATCCGGAAACTGAAAATCACCGCGAAAATTGACACGACCTATGGCGCTTCCAGCGTCTCAGAGGCTCTTTGATGACGACTTCGAACCCGGTAGCAGAGATCACGGCAGATGGGGTATCCGCACCGACCTATGATGAAGTGCTTGATTATCTGCAGGAAGGCGCGCGGGCTATCTTCGGGTCCGACATTAACCTTGACGCGGATACTCAGGACGGGCAGTTGCTTGCGATTTTCGCAAAAGCTATCAGTGACACAAACAGCGCGATCGTTAGCGCATACAACAGCTATAACCCAACAACAGCGACAGGCATTGCGCTTGATGGGGCGGTGAAGGTGAACGGGCTTGAACGGCATGCCGCGGCTCGTTCAACCGTTGACCTGACGCTTGTTGGGCAGGCAGGTACCGTGATTACCGGAGCCCAGGCGTCCGACCCTTCAGGGAACCTATGGGACATTCCGGATTGCTCTATTCCTTCGTCCGGAGATGTAACGGTTACCGCTACAGCAAACAAAGCAGGAGCAATTAACGCGGCAGTGGGGGCTGTCTCAACGATTGCTACCCCGATTATCGGGTGGCAAACCGTGACAAATCGGAATATAGCTGTCCCCGGGAATGCGGCGGAAACTGACGCTGCTCTCAGATCCCGGCAGACAATATCGACCATGTCTCCCGGGAGCTCGCTCTGGGACGCCTTGGCGGGAGCTATAGCCAATCTGGACGGGGTAACAGGTGTTGCTGGCAAGAGCAATGATTCGGGGGAAGAAAGCGAAGACGGTATCCCAGCGCACTCTATCGCGTTTGTTGTTGAAGGCGGCAGCGTGGCCGACATTGCGCAGACCATCTACAAAGGGAAATCCCAGGGCGTTTCTACATATGGGGATGTATCAGCGACGTTCGATGATGATTTTGGCAATGATTTCAAAATAAGCTTTTCACGCCCCAAGGCGGTAGCTATCAAAGCGGTGATTACGGTGGCAGCTTCTGAGACGTGGCTGTCAACCGAGCAGGATGACATTAAGGAGCGGTTGATGTCGTACATCAAGGCTCTGGGAATTGGGCAGAAGGTTGATCTTGCGAAATGTGCCGCGGCCATCATCAAGCATGATAACGGTGAGTATGACGAGGATTTTGCGTTTGAATCCCTGACACTGAACGGTGAAAGCAAATCAGTCTCAATCGCGTGGAATGAGCGGGCGGCTATCTCTGCTGAAGACATTTCGATTACGGTGAACTAAATGGCAATAGCGGCAGACGTGAGTGAATATACCGATCTTGTCGCCGGAGCGCATGCCGGGGAGAAGAAATTCAAGCGGTTCATCTTTCTGCTGACAGATCCCCTCAGGAAGGCTCAGGAGACTCTTGCCGGGCTGAAAAACGACTTTGACCTGGATCTTGCCGAGGGGGAACAGCTGGACGCGGTGGGGGTACGCGTAGGGTTCTCCAGAAGGCAGAAGGCGCCGATTACTGACGCCTTCTTTGCTTTCGACGATGATGGTGGAGTGGGGTTCGACCTTGGGGTCTGGTATGAACCGAAGATGTCGGCTTACGGCTTCATAGATCTCCCGGATGGGATTTATCGGCCCTGCTTGAAATTTAAGGTTGCTCTTAACCACTACGACGGCTCTTCTGGTGGGGCTGTGAAACTGGCCGAGAAGTTTACCGATTGTTTTGGCTTGGCAAAAGAAGATTTCAGCTACTCAGACAATCAGGATATGACAGTCACGTTTTCAATGGATAAAACGTCTTTTCCGCCGGCCATTATCAAGCTATTTGAATCGAAGGCACTGCCCTTTAGCAATGCCGGAGTGGGATTGATTCTCGCGGATTCTCCGATTGTCTATCTTGGAGCCACAACGGGCAGCGTTTTCTCCGATGAGGCGTCAAACAAAATCGCGCTGGGGTAGTGGTTTCATCGGGTTCTTAATTTCAATATATGAGGAGTAAGTGGTTATGGCGGTTAATCAGCTGCAGCCGTTCGCAAACGGCGCAAATGCGAATGTAGTCAGTGAGGAAGAGTGGAGCGGAGATGCTCTGAAGTCGGTCGTACAGAAGGGGTTCCAGGGCGGTATAGCGAAATCGGAGCAGGTAAATCGAGCGATCGCGCAAGGGACAAGCGCAGGTTTCGCGATTGGGCAGCTCGTGGCGGACTACGCGGGGCAGGACGCGGGGATTAACGCGACAGGGCTTTATGAAGGCTTTCAGGCCGCGCTGGAGAGCTTCTTCAAGACAAAGATGTTCGACACAATCTATCCGGTGGGGTCGATCTATATCAGCACATCTGCCACTAACCCCAGCGTGCTTTTTGGCATTGGCACATGGGAGAGAGTAGGCGCGGGGCGTGGCCTGATTGACGCAGGCGCGGGGATTCTTGCGGGGAGCACTGGAGGCAATGACGCGCACACGCTCACGGTGAACGAAATGCCGGCGCACACACACTCGGCACAGGTGTCTGAGGCTGGCGGGCATACGCATACCCGTGGTTCGATGACGATCACGGGCTTTTTTGGCGCGGGGCTATATACACGCTACTTTGTGAATGAGTCCGGGGCTTTTTATGCCACGGATGTCGGCGGGACTAAGGGTATGGACGACGGCGGCAGTATGAAGTCGCACTACCAGATTAATTTTGACGCTGCTCGGTCGTGGAGCGGTGAAACCTCGTACGCTGGGCAGCATAGCCACGCGGTAGCGGTTGGGGCTGCAGGCGGCGGGCAAAGTTTCAGCCTTCGTAATCCCTATCTGGCGGTATACATCTGGAAGAGAACGGCCTGAATTTAATCAGAGTAAGCGGCAGGAAAAGCGAGAGCACTGATCCGCTAAATTTTTAGGGAACGTCACTAAAGCCTGGCGTTCCCTTTTTTATGGGTACCAGGACCTATCTATCAATAAGTGCAAGGGATATTAGACAAAAATGACCGTGGTGAAAATCAGCGAGCTGCCCCAGAAAGACGCTCTCGAAGATGGAGACAAGGTCATAGCCTGGAACAGCGCGAACGGGGCAACGAGCGTGTTGCTGGGGACCGCGTTCACCGCTATTAAAGAAGCCTCGGCGACAAGCGCGTCAGCGGCAAAAGCATCGGAAACCGCGGCAAAAAACTTAGCTTCAGAGGCGTCATCCTCCGCGGATTCCGCGTCTGGGAGCGCTTCAGGTGCGGCTCTAAGCGCGGAGGCGGCGAAGGCATCTGAAACCAACGCGCTGGCTTCGGCAAATTCCGCGTCGGCGTCTCAGACCCAGATTGAGTCTGATATAGCGCAGGCGAAGCTTGATATCACAACAGAGAGAACTGCCGCGGTTTCAGCGGTAGAGGCGGCTCAGGCAACAGCGATCAGCTCCATCCAGACGCAGGGAACAGAATCCGTGACGGCGGTGACGGCCGCGCAGGCTTCTTCTGTGTCCGCTGTGAAAGCTCAGGAAGCGGCGAGCATCCAGGCGATTGAGGCGGATTCTGTTCTTGCTGGTTACGCGAAAAAGGATGAGCTGAGCTCTCTGGCGGCGGCTGTCACCCAAGCTGTCACCCAAGCTGTAGCGGATGCCAAGGTAGCGGCACACCCTGTGGGCTCATATTACTGGAGCTCAGAGCTCATCGACCCGAGCATACTTTTCGGGGGCACTTGGGAGCGGGTGAAAGACCGCTTCATTTATGCCGCTGGAGCCAAGAGTGTTGGAGAAACAGGCGGTGCAGAGAGTCACGTTCTCACTGTAGACGAAATTCCGGCGCACAACCACACTGGGACGACCTCCCAGCACAGCTTTGACGGCTATTTTTCCGCAGAGACTTTTCAGGGTGGGCACCGTGACGGCGGCGGTGTTGTGAGTTCAGAAGGACGCTACAGTACAAACTTATCCCACAGCAACACCGGCGACGATTGGGGCACGAACTATCACATCAATGTCGGGCACAACCACACTTTTACAACTAATAATACCGGTGGTAATGCCGCGCATTCTAATATGCCACCTTTCCTCGTTGCTTATTGCTGGAAAAGAACCGCTTAAGGAGAAGTTATGGCTTTCCCGATTTTACACAGATTGCTTTTTGGAAATGATGGCGCGGGCCCGAAGCTGAGATCAGACATCCTGCCGACCGCCACGGCCGACACGCCGGGCGCGGTAACGACCGGAGACGGAATTACGAATACATCCGGAAAGATCTCTATCGACCTGTCTCCGTACGCGAAGGCCGCCGATGTGGCCACCGGTTACCTTCCACTCACTGGCGGAACGATAGCAACCGGCGCTGAAGCCGGTATCAACCTTGCCGGGCAGGCGAGGATATGCTCGTACATTGACGGTGCGGTCTGCATCCGAAACCTGAAAGACCCGACTATGCCAAAGATCTACATGGACAATCTGGGGAGTGGAGGTGGAACCCTCTCGTACACAAATCCCGGGGACTATTTCGCGTTTTCGGCCGTGGTCAAAGCCCCGTCCTTTCAGGCGACCTCTGACGCGAGGAAGAAAACCGGGCTGACTCCGGTGCATCCTGATCTTTCAGGCCTCACCGCCTACCGCTATACGCTGAAAGACGACGGTAAGACGCACGTCGGCCTTGTCGCCCAAGAGGTTGAGAAGGTTATCCCCGAAGCCGTAGCAGAGGATAAAGAAGGCTTTCTGGCGCTTGACTACAACGCCGTTGTGGCCGCTCTGGTGGACGAGGTCAACCAGCTGAAGGCCCGGGTCGCGGAGCTTGAGAGATGAGCGTCAACTATTTCAATTCCGCGGGCACCGACCTCGACAATCTGTTCTACACGAACAACGGAAACGCCGGGGCTGTGGGCTTCATAGAGGCTTCTGGCCAAGATCTTGGCAACCGCTACACGAACGCTTCGACGCTGGGCTTCAACGTAGGGTTCGTGAACTCGGCAGGCACTGATCTTGGGTACCTGCGCGGTAGCGCGGTACCACCGGGGGTTAATTGGCACTGGGCAACTGTTAGACAGTTGTACGTTAACAATAACTACAGTGTCGATAATTTTACGCAGGACGATAACCAAAACTACATCGATACAGATCACATCCGAAGGGTATCGGCTTACATCAATGCCGGCATCAATGGCCGTGGAACCGGGGACCTTACCTATCAGCTCTGCGCCGCGGCGATTTCTGGCGAGAAAGCACTAACTGTCAGTTTCGCGCTCTGGGATAACGACACGGCGAAGCACGAAGACTTTAAAAGCCCAACAGCGATAGCCAGCAGTTTCACGCTTAACGCTAACTCGGAGTCGACTTGGCTTACAAGCTTTACCGGTAGCTGTAACACAACACCCAGCCGCAATTTCTCAATCCAGATGTATGGCTCCTACAGCAATTCCGTGAAGGGAAGCCTGGCCGTTCCGCTGAGAATCCGGATCTATCAGCGTATCTACTCCTCGGTCGGGGATTCAGGCTGGGTGCATACCGATATCTGGTTCAGTTAATTTTTAAGGAGATCGCATTATGGCGACGATTTATAACCGTTTTAACGTCAGTATCCTTTGCATCGCGGATTCCGCAGACGCTACGGATCTTCAGAGCAAAGTGCTGCAGGCGCTCAGCTCCGTTCCGAAACTCACTGTCAAGATGACGAACCTGGACCGCTGGGTCGACGGGGCTACGGGGAAGGTGAAAGCATACGGCGAAGACGGGAAAGAGCTTGTGGAGACCACGACTTCCACGAGTGAAACCGTAACCGATACCAACGCCACTGGCGCCACTTCGGCCTGACGGGAGACGCGATGGATAAGAACCTGAAAGTTCTACAACAGGCACACGTTCGGTTGATTTCGGCTGAGTAGACCGCAGAAAGGGGATGTTTTCTGCGTT